>MDTB01100019.1_pt1 | contig 10718 bp, 5 predicted proteins | sample 811161 | NCBI WGS metagenome assembly MDTB01 (sample SAMN05326650, study PRJNA326480) | marine metagenome | isolation source: seawater | place: Mediterranean Sea | collected 2009 | reverse complement strand
CTCTTCCCAACCGAAACTCAATTCATAATCTTCTAGAACATCCATATCCTGTGGATAAGCTAAGGAAGTGAATACGGGTGGATCATTAACAGGAACAACTACGACAAGGAAATCATTACCATGTAGGTCATAGATTCCACCAACGTGTAAATGCCCTGCCTCTTGACCATTCCAATCTGAAGGAGCTGCAAAATGCATGTGCCCAGTTGCAGTGTCCATTTCTGCCGTGACCTCACCCCCGCTCACATAACTTATATCTAAGTCAGCTAAATCAGTATCTACATCGTGAACATAGTCACTAATATTTAATGGGAATGTCATATCTTCCATGAATGTAATTCCGGTAATAGGTATAATGGTAGGTGGATCATCTACTGGATTAACCATGATTTGGACGGTTCCCATCGCCAAGTTTTGGACATCACTAACTAGAATAGAAAAATGAGTATCTCCATTCCAATGATGCATTCCATGTACAGTCAAATGATGTGTCGCTGGATCAATATGAACCATTACATGCGGAGATCCAACACCAGAAGTAAACCAAAATAAACTGCTAATAGGCGTATCCTCATCGTAAACATAATCGTCTAAGAGAATTGGATCGGAAGACTCATCCTCGTTAAGAACAATTGTTGGAAAATCATATAAAACTGGAGGAGCAGAAGATCCACCACCGCCTGGTTCTACAACAGTTACTACAAACATTGTAGAGGCAGACCCACCATTTCCATCATCGGCAGTTACGTAGACTTCAGAATAACCTACACTTTGAGGTGCTAGAGTTAACAAGTTAGCGTTTACTGCTGCTGATAGTATTTCTGAATTACTAGAGACTGCACTAAATGTCATTACATCACCATCAGGATCAATAAAAATACCATTCAGATCTACCTCCATTTCTTGCCCAATTATTAATTCCATATCTGGTGGGGTATTAAGAACAAATGGTGCACTATTACCTGCCTCAACTGTTACGGAAACCTCATCAGTAACAAATGCTCCGCTTGCGTCAAGTGCGTATACTGTAACCGTAGCATTTCCGCCAGAAACTCCAACTAAATTAAGTAAATAGCCAGTGATGCTTGCATTTACAACACCCGGGTTACCATTTACTACATCAAATGCCAGAACGTCTCCATCAGGATCTGAGAAAACATTATTTAGATTCAATGAGAAACTCTCACCCTGTACAAGAGCAACCGAACCAATTGGATTGGTTACAACTGGAGGATTATTTTCTCCACCACCCGTAACAACAATATATCCGTCTCTCTGATAAACACTTGAATTAGCACCATCACTAGCTAGCAAGCTAACACTATACGTACCTGCTGAGTTGTAGGTATGCATTGGGTTCTCATCGTTGCTAGTATATCCATCACCAAAGTCCCATGTGAAAGAAATATCTCTAGTTAAGTTAAGAGATTTTGGCTCTGGATAATTTGAAACATCGCCAAATGTACCACTAGAAATCTCTATCGGATCAGATGTCGGCCAGGAATCAACAAAAGCCTGATCTAAAATCGTTCCTTTACTAAACGGTACTGGCTCTAAATAGTGTGTTCTACTAATTGTAAACTCACCTCCAGACTCTCTAGTAAAGCTGATAAAAACAGACTCAGAAGATCCAGAAAACTGACTATATGCAATTTCAGTTCCATTTGCATAAATAGCGTAATATCCTTCACCCCAACTACAACATATGCCATCACCAAAACTATCATAAATTGTAAATGTATAGTCACTGGTTGGAACATCAACATCCCACTGGAACAAAGCATTTGCTTGATCTAATGGACCTCCGGATGCTAAAATAGCTCCGGTGTAGTAATCAGCAATTTCCCAAGTGGTTTCTGATGGATAATTATCGGTTTGAATATCTATACCAATTACTTGGTCTCCGCCTCCACCTTCAAACTCTGGCGCACTCTGCTGAATAGTATTAACTAAATTATATGTATTTGTTTGCCCATTTACATCTGCTACATGCCAATACTCACCATTACCTGTTACTGGAACATTTACAGTAAATGCAGGCTGGCCGTAAGAATAGGCTTGTAAAACAGCTCCAGATGTAGTTATTGATGGATCTTGTGAGTAATTATAAATATATAGCTTATAACCTTCTGGAGAAGATTGCGTTATGGTTATAGTCTCAGGACCGTATCCACTAGTAACGTCATTATCAAGAGTGGCGTATGGATACATATTCGGATCCCCAGTATTACCATAATAGATATGCTCTCCGCTTTCTGTTATTAAATGGATGTCTAGGTCTGTTGGTTCAGCACCCCAATTCAAAACAAATCGTATCCAGTTATCATCCAAAGGACTTAAAGATACATTATAGTTAGTTGTTTGGTTTGGCACAACCTCCAAGGTGTTATCATAGTAGGTAGCATATCCATCTTTTTCCACCGTAATAGAAGTTCCACCTTCTGTAGTAAGATTGTAAAACTGGACATCTAGAGGAGCATTACCTTCTAATGGCTGAGCAAAAAAGCTGGCCTCAAGTGCAGCAGGTGATACATCATACACAACATAATATCCAGAGGCATCTGTGTAGACTGTCTGGCCAGCTATTACAACTTCTGCTCCGGAAACAGAACCTCCATTCACCGCATTGGTAACGTAGCCTGCAACTGTACCAGTTACAACTGCATCCATTGGATAATTAGCTGCATACACTTCATATAAACTGTAGTAGTCCGTATTATCATAAACAAGCGTTACAAAGCCATCCTGAATTACCGATCCGATCTTGTAAACATCGGTTAAGCCAGAATTAACTAAGGTAACATCTCCCCAACCATTAAGAAAATTTGTTGATGTATTAGTGCGGAAATTAACTTTTGACTGAAAGCCTCCGCCAGAATCGTATTCTGAAGCGTACGCAAAGCCTAAACCACCATCAAGCGCAAAATTTGGAGAGACAGAATAATCCCAGTTGTCTTCACTATCAATCCAGTAATACCAATCATAATCTTCACCCCAATTCGCACCTTCATCGTAAGTAAAGGTCATTCCAACATCATTATTATTTGTTTGATAACCATAACCATCTAGCCATGAGGTGGAAGTAAAGACTCCAACGTTCGTATAGTAGGCAGCAACAACAGGAGCGTAATGTTTATTGTATGGATCACCTTCCATCACTAATTGATTGGTAACTGTATTTGTATATATGTCTATTTGAGAAGTATAAACATCACCATCATTATTAGTTGATAAAGTTGTCCAAACATAATCTACAATTCCACCAGGCTCAGCAGTTGAGTATGCTGCACCTAAACCTCCACGGTAATAAATATAATCACTGGATACATCTGCAAGGTAATCCGATTCTTGCCACATCATAGTTTGATTATCAAATGATACACCGTAGTCGGTTGATCTAGCATAATAAATAGCACCATTACCTGTTTCAGAATTCCAAACTCCATATGTTAGGTAAACCCAAGTTGATTCTATACTGTAATAAAATTTATCTGCAAGTATCGATCCCCAATTAAAAGTATCAAATCCATCAGGCAGTGTCAATGAGTATCCGTCGTAAGCAGATAAGTCATAGTATGCCCAAAATACAGTTAATTCGTTGTAATCATATCCACCAATTTCACCTACCCTATTATATAGAAAAACCATACTGTTATCTAAAGTTTCAATATCAATATTTGCTACGCTTAATTCATTTACATATATATAATTCCAATAAGACCAAGTGGCTCCATTGTCTACAGAGTTAAAAATAACTAAATCTGTATAACCATCTGCGTAACTATATGGTCCACCAATATCGTATTCAAAAGCTGCCCATAGAACCCCATCCTCAGCTTGTGAAATCTGAGCGTTTATTCCATTATATATAAAATTTCTGTAGTCGGGCGTGATGTGAAGTGGACCGCCTAGTACATTCTCTGGGGAATCGGGATTAGGATTTGTAGCTATCGGATTAGTAGAGATAGTAGAAGGTCGAAATGCAGATTGGTTTGAACTTGGAATATTAAAAGAATTTGTAGATTCAATACCTCCAGCATTAATGCCACCGCCTGCTGATTGCGGACTATAAGTCCTGTCTTGCTTGGGCATCATTACAGCTGACTTGTCAATACTACTTTTGTTTTGCGCAGGTCTTTCAACGGCGTACAAAAATGTATTGATAAATAAAAATAAAGCAGTAAAAAATATAGCTGATCTTTTCATCTTCACTTCCTTGTGTTTAATTAGATATTAATTTAGCTTAAAATAAAAATATTTAGGCTAAAATATTATCAACACTTTAATACTATTATTTTAGTTTGCATCCTTAAATTTTTATTAAATTAAATTTTTAATTTAACTGTCTCAATATGATACACTGTCATAGAGTAATTTTAAACAAATAAACAAAGATTATGATTAAGACTAATTTAATACAAGAATAAGACTAAAATCATCCTATGGTTTTTCTAAACAAAAAACAAATTTTAAAATTGGTAACTATGAAATAAGCCATCCATCCTTACCACATATAAATGATTGGTCTTTTGTTATTTTTAAGAGTTATCAACTAACCTATTTTTATTTTCGTAAATAAAGATATCGGGACCATATCCTCTAATAGTGTGTATGTGTTCAAAATAATTATTCCTAAATAATCCTTTTTGGTATTTATTTTTATGAAACATACCAGTAGCATTAATAAAAGTTAGGTTATTGAAAATTTTTTCTGTGAATATTATCATTCCTGATTGTTCTGATTTATGTTTATCTTTCCCAATCATATCACCAAACCATGAATCAAGGATCAAATAATCTATATCATCATAATTCTCAAGGTATATCATTGCTGAAGAGAAACCCAAGTCAATTGAGTCAAATTTATCAAAATCAAATGGAAAGGGTTGGAAGCATCCCTTATTTGACGCGATTGTAGAACCCTCATTAATATTTTTTGAAACCCATTCCCTAGTTTTTGTTCTTGAATCTATTTTAAAATCACTATAAAATGAAAAAAGACTTTTTGATACCGGTTCTATCAACAAAATTAAAATTATCATATATTTTAGAAATTGATTTTTAATATTGTGAATCGAATTAAAATATCCATATGAAATAAAAATCAATACAAATGGCAATGCTAAAATCATATTTCGAATTATAATAAGTTTTAATTGACCAAAAAACAGAATCAAAACTAATGGACAAGAAATTAATGTTAAAAAGAGCTGTACATCATTTCGATATACATTCAAAAAGCCAATTATAAATAGTAGTGATGCACTAATACCAAATGAGCAAATAAAAGTAACCATCATATAAAAAAAATGTGGATTATTTGACATTAAATATTCATAATCCTTTGAATAAATACTTCTTTTCCAATCTATATATTTTTCTAAAACCGCAAAACCTTCAATAAATAAAAATGGATTTAATATGGAAAAAAAAATCAAGCTCCCAAAAACAAGATATAAGGTTTTGATAATTGAACTTTTAATTGATGAATAATTGAAACCAACGCTTTCCTGAAAAAAAATTAACTTTGAAAAAATTAACGGCACAATCAAAACGAATCCATGAATTTTAATTGAAGCAGCAAAAGCGACTGTAATACTACCAATAATCATAACTAGTTTACTTGAAAGTCCTTTGATTGATAAAAGACTTAAAAACAAACATATAGTTGAAAAAATAATTAAATAATGATCTGGGTAAAAAATTCTGCTTAAACCAAGATTCATCGGAGAAAAAGTATACAGAATAGAAAAAAGGATACATACAACTATGGACTTAAATAACAAATAAATAGTTAAAAAAATTATAACTGCGCTCAATGAATTAAAAAATACAGGGCCTAGAAATCTAGATAAAATTATAAATTTATCTTTAGATAACTTATGCGCTAAAAAAAGGTCACAGAAATAAGATGGTACTGCAGCTAAATAATAATTTAATTGACCAAGTCCGTAATAGTAAATCTTGTTTTCATTGTAATTCTTAAAGGCATAATTCGTTATTAAATCTTCATCACAAAAAGAATTAGGCGGCAATTCTTGAAAAGCACCCGGTAATCTCAAAATAATATTAATTATGAATACTATAAAAAGAATCAGCAGTACTTTTTTATGACTTAAAAGGACAAAAATATTTTTTAACATAATTGCATGTATTTATTTAGTCATAGGTTATTATTTGTAACTTAAACAATTATAAATGAACTTATTCATACTATCTTTAAAAAAAAAATTCATCATTTAGGAGTACATTCCCAATAGATTCGTCTCTAATAATTAGTATAGAAAATTCAGATCTCTAACCTGCACTATGAGGCGCATACAATCCCTTCTGTAGCCAAACATAATTAATTTCATAATAAAATAACTTTAATTAATAATTCGTTTTCCTTTTTTTGACAATTAGATTATTAAAGTTTTAATCAAAATTTATACTTTTTAATAGATTTATTTTGAATTGGGGATAAAAAGGTATCAAAAAAAATAATATAAAATATTGTCTCATTGAAACTATAATAAAAAGATTAAAAAAACGATTTAAAGTTATTATGTAACTTTGAGGATGCGATTAGCAATTTTAGGAAGTTACTCTACCCAAATATTGGCAAAAAGCATTAGAAATCTTAACTATGATTTAGAAATCTATGAGGCTGATTATTCCCAAATTGATTTAGAAATAATCAATGACAATTCTTACCTGTATAAATTTTTACCTGATTTTATAGTCATTCATGAAACATCAATATCATTTAAAAGAAAGTACTATGAAGTTTCAAATTTTAGCAGCGAATACTATAAAAACTGTATTAGTAGAATCGAAAATCTTATTAATAAACTTACTCAAACCTTTCCTGATTTAAAGATTATCTATCCAACATTAGATTTGAGCTGCGAAATGACTTTTGGAAATTATTTTTTTAAAATCCCGGAATCAGTTGATGCACAATTACACTACTTTAACTACGAGCTGACACAATTAGCTTTAAGAAAACAAAATTTATTTCTTTTGGATATTAATAATCTTATCTTTCAATTTAACTCAGTTCAAGATTCAAGACTAGTTACAACCGCTGACCTCCACTTCACAATTTCTTTTACTGAACAGATTGCAATTTCATTAAACAAAATTATAAATGCATTATCAGGGAAATTCATTAAATGCGTTATTTTAGATCTTGATAATACCTTATGGGGAGGAACAATTGGAGATGATGGATTAGAAGGTATCCAATTAGGTAATTTAGGTATAGGAAAAGCATTTTCTGAATTCCAAATATGGTTACAATCATTAAAGAAAAGAGGAATTATTCTTTGTGTTTGCTCAAAAAACAATGAAGAATTAGCAAAAAAACCATTTACTGAGCATCCAGATATGATTTTATCATTAGATGATATCACTATTTTTAAGGCAAATTGGGACAATAAAGTTGAAAATATTCAGCATATAAAAAGCATATTAAATATAAGCTACGATTCTATTGTATTTCTTGATGATAATGTTTTTGAACGAGATATGGTAAAATCAGCTATAAGTAAAATCATAGTACCAGAATTACCTGATGACCCTGCCTTATACAAAGAGTATCTCATTAAGGAAAATCTTTTTGAGATTACTAATTATTCTGAAATCGACAGTAAAAGGACAAAAAAATATCAGCAAGAGGCCAAGCGAAAGGCTCTACAGCATTCAAGCTTTAATATAGATGATTATTTAAAATCTTTAAATATGCAAGCAACATTTAAAATGGCTACAAAAGATATAATTCCTAGATTATCACAATTAACTCAAAGGACTAATCAGTTTAATGCTAGAACTTTTAGGTATGACGAAAACAAAATGAAAAGAATTTCCTTAAGTAAAAATTATTTGGTTATTGGATTTAACTTAGAAGATAAATTTGGAAACCATGGGCTAGTTGCTTTGGTAATTTTAGAAATTCTTGATAATTGCTCTATTTTTATAGATACATTCTCAATGAGTTGTAGAGTTTTTAATAGAGGGTTTGAATACTTCATTGTTAATCATATAAAAGATATAATGACACAACGAAATTTTAAATATTTAGTTGCAGAATGGATACCTACTGATAAAAACTCGCTTATAAATAACTTTTATAGTAAACTGGGATTTAAAAAATTTAAAAATAAAAAATCCATCTTAAACTTAAAAAAAATTAAGTTGAAGAGTTTCTATATAAAAAAATTGGATCGATAAATGGATAAACAACAAATAATTAAAGCAATTAATCCAATATTCAAAAATATTTTTGATGATGAAAATTTAGAAATTAATGAAAACTCAAATTCAGATAATATAGATGGTTGGGATTCTTTAAATCATATTCTTTTAGTTGTCGAAATTGAAAAAAAATTAAATATCAGATTTTCTTCTGGCGAAATATCAAATTTTGATAATGTTGGGGAAATGTGTGAAGCAATATCTGAAAAATTAAATTAAAATGGTTGTAGGTTCTAAATACAAATCAACTTACTTGGTAAGCGAAGATATTTTTGTATCTTTTCGAGATACTTTTAAGGATTTAAACTTATTACATACTAATGATAGTCACGCAGTTAAACATGGTTATAAATCAAAAATAATGTATGGAAATATTTTAAATGGCTACATTTCACATTTTGTAGGAGAGCTACTACCATTGAAAGAAATTATTATTTTAACGCAAAACATAAATTTTAAAAAACCATTCTATCTTAATGAAAATATTTCTTTATCAGCGTCAGTTACGGAATTTTATGAATCAGTAAACATTTATGAAATCTCATTCCAATTCTCAAATAGTAAAAATATTATAATTGCGAATGGGAAACTAAAAATAAAGTCTTTAATATGAGAATATTTATTACTGGAGGAAGCTCTGGACTAGGAAAATCGCTTGTTGAAATGCTCGCATTAGAAAACAAGTATAAAATATTTTTCACCTATTGTAATTCTCTTGACACTGCCAAAGAAATTGAAACAAGATTTGATAATGTAAACAAAATACACTTGGATTTCTCTAACGAAGTACACATCGCAAATATTATAAAAAAAATACCTGAATTAAATTGTGATGTATTAGTGAATAATGCATATAATTCTTTCGAAAATCTTCATTTTAGGAATATTAATTATAAAAAGTTTGAAACCAGTTTTAGAATTAATGTCCTGTCCACTTTGAGAATCACTCAGGCAATGATTAATGTTTTTATACCAAAAAAATTTGGTAAAGTGATAAATATACTCACTTCGGCTCTTATTTCTAACCCTAATATTGGATCATCAGAATATATTGCAAATAAAGCTTATTTATTGTCAATGAATAAATCTTGGGCAACAGAATATAATAAGTTTAATATTACATCAAATGCAGTATCTCCATCACTAATGCGAAATAATTTTACAAAAAATATTGATGAAAGAATTTTAGAAATTACAGAGCGAAAACACCCCTTAAATAAATTCATAACTGAAAAAGAGGTCTGCAATACGATAAAATATATTATAGAATCTTCACAGCATTTAAATGGACAAAACATCATTTTAAATGCTGCAGAAACATTATAGATTACAAACTATATACCACATAATTTCTACTAAGCTATAAAAATAGTTAATGTTATTCAACTCTTTAGAATTTCTATTTTTTTTACCAACAGTTTTTCTTATATACTGGATTACTTCATCCAAAAACCTAAAAAGACAAAATGGATTTATTTTATTATCAAGCTACATATTTTATGGTTGGTGGGATTGGCGTTTCCTTACGCTGATTGCTATTTCTACTACTATCGATTATTTTGTAGGATTGAAAATTTACAGTTGTGTAAAAAAGAACACTAAAAAATATTATTTATGGATTAGTATTTTTTCTAATCTTAGTATTTTAGGTTTTTTCAAATATTTCAATTTTTTTATCATTTCATGGATTGATTTTTTAAAATTTGTTGGTTTTGAGAAATACGATTTAATAACATTAAAAATAATTCTTCCTGTAGGGATTTCATTTTACACCTTTCAAACAATGTCGTATTCTATTGATATTTATTTTAAAAAATTAAAACCGACTAAAGACTTTATTGCCTTTGCTTCTTTTGTAAGTTTTTTCCCCCAATTAGTCGCTGGACCTATTGAACGAGCAAAAAACCTTTTACCTCAAATACAAACTGTAAGATCTTTTAATTATATGAAAGGAGTAGAAGGTTTAAGATTAATACTTTGGGGTTTATTTAAAAAAATAGTTATTGCTGATTCTCTTGCAATGCACGTCAATTTGATTTTTGAAAATTATACAAGCTATAATGGAGGGGTATTATTTTTAGGACTAATCTATTTTTCATTCCAAATTTATTGCGACTTTAGTGGATACTCTGATATAGCAATCGGGGCAGCTAAGTTATTTGGAATAGAATTAATGTCTAATTTTTATTTTCCATTTTTTTCAACCTCTATTCCTGAATTTTGGAGAAAATGGCACATCTCACTATCAAATTGGTTTCGCGATTACGTTTTTATTCCATTATCAATAAGATTTAGGGATTATGGCATATTCGGGATATGCTTAGCGACGATTCTCACCTATGCTATTATTGGATTATGGCACGGACCAAATAATAAATTTATAATATTTGGATTAATCAATGCTTTATATTTTATTCCTTCGTTACTAATTAAAATACGTCTTGAAAAAATATTTTTCCTAAATGATTTAACTAATAGCG
>MDTB01069264.1_pt1 | contig 10719 bp, 10 predicted proteins | sample 811161 | NCBI WGS metagenome assembly MDTB01 (sample SAMN05326650, study PRJNA326480) | marine metagenome | isolation source: seawater | place: Mediterranean Sea | collected 2009 | reverse complement strand
TCCAGTCACTTCCACCATTTCAAAATCTTCTTTACCGACACCACAGTCTGGACACATCCAATCATCTGGGACATCTTTCCATCGTGTTCTAGGAGCGATGTTATCATCGGGCCATCCTTTAGATTCGTCGTACAGCAATCCGCAAACTAGGCACTCCCAAATCTTATAGTTCATCGCTTTCATTGCTCCTCATAAAACGTTCTGTGCTAACTTTTTTCCGGCCCAGTGATCTCGTGTTTTATCCAAAAACACCCGATGAAAGGAGTTGGTTCACACGCGCTGGCCCGTAGTTCAATCCTTGCAAAATTTGTTCATTATGCTGACCTAATGCGGCGCCACTATGCTTATACGTCGGCAAAGACTCGGACAGACGAAATGCACTGGCAATTTGGTTCTGTTGATAACCCTCAATGGACTTTATTGAGGTAATCATTTTCCTTGCAACCAGTTGAGGATGCTCGCATGCCTCCTCGAAGGTGAGCACTGGCTCGATGCATACGTCTGCATCTTGAAAAATCTTTTGCCAAGCCGAGAGTGGTCTCGAGAGAAAAATATCGGTTAGTATTGCTTTTAACTCTTTTTGCTTGGAGGGTTTATGCCGCAAACCCAGCTGCAATAGTTTTGGTTCCTTCAAGATTTCAGCGAGCCCCGTTAGAAATTTCGGCTCCAAACTTCCAACTGACAGATATCGTCCATCTGATGTTTCGTAATAGTCATAGAAACTACCTCCATTTAATGGGTTAGATTCAGGTCTTGCTAGTTGGTCGCCCGCCAGATAGGCGGCACCCGCTAGGGAGTTAAGCGCGAACACTCCATCAGTCATACTGACATCTATTGATTGGCCCGCTCCACTCACATGACGTTGGTTTACGGCCGCGAGAATAGCAATCACGCTTTGCATTGCGCCCCCAGCAAGATCAGCAATCTGAACTCCCATCAATGGCGTCTTTTCGCCCGCCCTGCCCGAATGTCCATTCACACCCCCAATTGAAAGATAATTAATGTCATGACCGGCTCGGTCACGATAGGGACCAGTTTGTCCATAGCCAGTTAAAGAACAATAAATGATACTCTCATTGATTGCACTCAAGCTTTTATAATCCAAGTCAAATTTACCCATTACTCCGGGTCTGAATTGCTCGATAACGATGTCATAAGTCTTAACCAATGACCCTATAATTCCCCGAGCTTCCGGGTGTTTTAGGTCAAGAGACAGAGAGCGTTTATTGCGATTAAGGGTGCCATGAGCGGTGCCCACACCGTCCTTAAATGGCGGAGAAATCCTAGTTAAATCGGGCCGGTCAGGAGATTCTATGTGAATTACATCAGCGCCGAGGTCCGACATGACCATTGTTGCATAGGGGCCAGGCAGGAGAGTACAAAAATCCAATATTTTTAAGTTTGAAAGGGCAGCCATTAGGTGATTAAGTTCCTATTATTAGGTTTTTGCTCCCGACATTATATCTATTCTTGATGCTCTAAACAGCCGATCGGCATCGTCAAATGTAAACAAAAATTTAGTTTACCTCGTGAAAGTGAGATCAGGTTTTACATAATTGTTAGAAATGTCTAATATTCCGCTCCTCAACATTAATTATTTAGTAATTATGGAAAAAAACGTCGCTACAAATATTTTTTGGCAAGACGGGTTCGTTACGCGTGAGGATAGGAATAGATTGCTGCGCCAGACCGGCTTGACAATCTGGTTCACCGGCCTATCCGGGAGCGGCAAAACGACTTTGGCAATAGCCCTAGAGCAAGAGCTACTATCTCAAGGTATAGCGAGTTACCGATTGGACGGAGACAACATGCGGTTCGGCATTAATAAAAATCTCGGCTTCTCCCTCGAAGATCGCCGTGAAAACATTCGGCGTGTTGGGGAGGTCTCAAAAGTTTTGGCTGACGCAAGCATAATCGCGCTCAGTAGTTTTATCAGTCCATACCGTGACGATCGGGACTCCGTGAGAGCGTTGCATGACAGCGCAGGGCTTGGCTTTCTTGAAGTTCATGTGGATTGTGCGTTGGAGACTGCCGAGTCTCGTGACCCGAAGGGATTGTATAAAAAGGCTCGCAGCGGAGAAATTAAAAATTTCACCGGGATAGATGACCCTTACGAAAAGCCGATCAATGCAGACATCCACCTTCGCTCAGACAAAATGACCGTCGCCCAAGAAGTTTTGATCGTCATGACCCACCTTCGCCAAAACGATCTTTTGAGCCCAAAATCCATTCCTTGTGAAGAAGGTCAAAAAATCAGTGATTGATCCCTATGGTTCGAGTGTTTTGCAACCACGTTTTGTGTCGCATCGGCAAGTCCGGCTTGAGTTGATCAAGGAGGCATCTAAGCTACCTAAGTTGATGATGAATGCTTCGGCTGCAGCCAACGTAGTAATGCTAGGGGCAGGCTACTTTAATCCGTTAGAGGGCTTCATGGGGCTCGCGGAGGCATTGAGATGTGCAGAGAAAATGCAGGCACAAGACGATCTATTCTGGCCAATTCCAATAATCAATGTTTGCAAAGATGTAACGGCAATTCAGAAAAGTAGGCGTATTGCGCTCCTTGATCCAAATAACGCTTTGAATCAGGTTCTTGCCATAATGGACGTAGACGACATAGAGCCAGTGAGTCGAGAGCAATTAAGCTTGATGGCGAACGAGATATTCTCAACAGCTGACCTGGAGCATCCCGGTGTTTCTACCTTCACTAATCTTGGATCTTACTTAATTTCAGGCAAAGTAGAGGTTTTGAATTTTAGTTATTATCCGACGGATTTCCCTGCGACATTTCAGACAGCTAACCAAATTCGCGACAGAATTGCCGAACTGGGCTGGCAAAAAGTGGTTGCTTTTCAAACAAGAAATCCCATGCATCGGGCTCACGAAGAATTGTGCCGCATGGCAATGGAGCGTTTAGATGCCGACGGCGTTATTGTTCATATGTTGTTGGGAAAATTAAAGCAGGGCGACATTCCCGCAGATGTCCGGGACTCTTGCATAAGATTGATCGCTGAAAAATATTTTCCCCGAAACAAAATGCTTGTTTCCGGTTATGGTTTTGACATGCTTTACGCAGGCCCCAGGGAGGCGATCTTGCACGCAATCGTTCGCCAAAACATGGGTGCAACGCATTTAATCGTGGGCAGAGATCATGCGGGGGTAGGGAATTACTACACTGCTTTCCAGGCGCAAGAAATATTCACAAACAAGTATGTTAAAGAAGCACTCGACATTAATATATTTTGCGCGGACCACACGGCATACTCAAAAAAACTGGGTTCAGTAGTTATGATGAATGAGGTTAAAGATCACGATAAAAGCGACTTTCTGCTGATATCTGGGACTGAGGTAAGGGAGATGCTCATCAATGGAAGAAAGCCCCCTCCGGAGTTCTGTCGATCTGAAGTGGCGTCAATGCTTATGGAGCATTATCAAAGCTAATTAGGTAGCTAATATGCCCAATGCAGGAGGGATATCGCATCGCTGATACCTCAATTTATCAAACAGATAGGTATGGTTAAATGTTAATTGAAAGACCATTTAAAATTTTGGGAATACAGCAGGTAGCGATTGGCGCGCTTGATAAGGATCGCTTATTGGAGTTTTGGGTCGGACTTTTGGGTATAAGAAAGATTGGAAACTATCAGAGCGCAGCCGAAAACGTCAATGAAGATATTTGTCAAATTGGAATGGGTGCTCTTGCCGTTGAAATTGACCTTATGGAGCCGCTCGATCCCGAACTTAGACCTCGTGTAGACACCCCTCCTTTAAATCATATTGGCCTTTGGGTTGACGATTTGCGGGCCGCCTATGATTGGTTAATCACCCAAAGAGTTAGGATGGCGCCTGGAGGAATACGCAAGGGCGCGTCGGGGCATGATGTCTTCTTTATCCATCCAAAAGGTAACGATCAGTCTCCAAACTGTGGGCAGGGAGTGTTGGTTGAGCTTGTGCAAGCGCCCGACAATATCATCCATACTTGCTCGTCCCCTCTGGCAGATTGAGTCCACCATATCACATGGATATTAAATTCAAGACTGCGATCTTCAAACCTGCGCTTAAAATGGCGATGGAAAAAACGGGGCATGGTAGACAACTAGGATTTAGTATCTCCGAAGTTGCTAACGGTTTTGTAAGTCTTGTTTATCCGTATGACGCCGATGCAGTGGGAAATCCTGTCACGGGTGTAATACATGGAGGTATTATAGTAAGTCTCTTGGATACGTGTTGTGGCTGCGCAGCTATGAGCGTTATGGAAACTCCATCCATTACCCCGACAGTCGATTTGCGTCTCGATTATATGCATCCGGCAGAGCCCATGAAGCCAATATATGCCTCTGGAAAGGTTTATAAAATCACCTCTTCAGTAATTTTTTGTAGAGGGGCCGCATGGCAAGATGATATCGAGAACCCGATAGCTCACTGTGTCGCAAATTTTATGCGAATTGCTGCGCCTAAAACTGACTTCTCCAGCGTTTTTAAAGCAGGAATCAGTCGAATAATTCCATGGTCTCGATAATTAGTAAATATTCCGAACACTCAGGGCGCTGATGTCTGCCACCGACAATACAATGAAGATTCAAGATTTTAGCAAGCGTCTCAGAGAGGCCCGAGATGAGCGCGCGCCCGAAAAAATTCTTGATATGATCCCATACAGCGGCTTTATCGGATCATCGGCAAGACTGGATCATGGAAAATTAGTTCTGATGCTTGATCGGCGTCGATCAAATATTGGGAATCCATCGCTGCCAGCAATCCACGGTGGTGTAATCGAGGGATTTCTCGAGCTCACCTCCATCATCGAGGTGCTTTTCAGCCTTCAGATCGATAATTTTCCAAAAGTAATCGACTTCTCAATAGATTATCTTCGGCCAGCTAGATACAAGACAACCTACGCAGGCTGCCTAATTCTTAGGCAAGGAAATAAATTAGTGAACGCGTCAGTAACCGCTTGGCAAGATGATCAGAATTTGCCCGTGGCGAGCGCGCGATGCCATTTCCTGATTGATCATTAATTACGCTGCTTCTGCCGATCAGAGGTTGAATTCTTCGACTCAGTCCCCATTGTCCAACCACACGCGTTGATTAATTAAAGGAGAAACATTCACTATGGCATCAAAAACCGCTCCCGAGACCTTAGGATTTCAAACAGAAGCTAAACAACTTCTGCATTTAATGGTGCATTCTCTTTATTCAAACAAAGAGATATTCTTGCGCGAATTAATATCCAATGCATCTGATGCAGCGGATAAGCTTCGGTTTGAGGCCTTAGAGAAATCTGAGCTATACGAAGATGATGGTGAACTGAGGATCCGTATTCAAATAGATGAAGAAAAGAAAAAAATTGTTATCGAGGATAATGGCATCGGAATGTCTCGGGACGAGGTTATATCCAATCTTGGAACTATTGCTCGTTCGGGTACCAGTGCGTTTCTTCAATCATTGACTGGAGATCAACAAAAGGATTCCCAGCTTATAGGCCAGTTTGGTGTCGGTTTTTACTCATCCTTTATCGTGGCAAAAAAAGTGATCGTCGAAACCAGGCGCGCTGGCGAAGAATCGATAAACGGCGTTCGCTGGACGTGCAAAGGCGAAGCCGATTACAAAGTGGAAACCATTAAAAAAGCTGATCGAGGAACGAGAATAGAGCTGCAACTAAAGAAAGACGCGCAAGAATTTGCAAATAGCTGGCGTCTTAGAAATGTTATCAAGAAGTATTCCGATCATATAGCGATTCCCGTTCAAATGTTAAAAGAAGAGACTAGCCCGCCGCCATCAAACGACGATGAAACGATCATAGAAGACCCTGATAAAACTCCGGAATGGGAGGCGGTTAATGACGCCAAGGCACTCTGGACGCGGTCGAGGTCAGAACTGTCTGATGAAGAATACAAGGACTTTTATCGTCATGTCTCTCATGATTTTTCTCCGCCCTTGACCTGGAGTCATAATCGTGTCGAGGGCAAGTTAGAGTACACAACTCTTCTCTACATTCCTAGTATGGCGCCATTTGATTTATACCAGAGGGACGCCTCAAGAGGGGTAAAGCTTTATATCAAGCGAACGTTTATTATGGATGATGCTGAACAGTTTCTGCCAATGTACTTGCGGTTTGTTAAGGGAGTGATTGACAGTACTGACCTGCCACTCAATATTTCTAGAGAAATACTTCAAAATACCCCGATGGTGGATTCTATTCGATCGGCTGTGACAAAAAGGGTGTTAGATATGCTTGGCAAGATGGCCAAAAACGAATCAGAAAAATATGATAAGTTTTGGAGTCAGTTTGGTAGTGTTCTGAAAGAAGGGCCGAGCGAGGATCATGCCAACAAGGAAAAAATAGCCAAACTAATGAGATTTTCTTCCTCCACCAGTGGTTCGGCGGAGAATACCGTCAGTTTGACCGACTATGTCAAGAGGAAAAAGGAGGGTCAAAACAAGATCTATTACCTAACCGGCGACGCCTATTCCGTTCTGAACAACAGTCCATATCTGGAAGTGTTCCGAAAACACGGCATTGAGGTAATCCTCATGTTTGATCGCATTGATGAGTGGATGATGAGCTATCTGAACGAATTCGATGGGCTTTCATTTCAAGATGTTGCGCGGGGCGAGTTGGACCTGAGCGAAATCATCGGGAAAGACAGCGATGTAGCAGATGGAAAAGACAACGATAAAAAAGAACCAGAAAATGAAAGTCTTGTCTCTCGTCTTAAATCGCTGCTAGACAACCGTATCGAAGATGTAAGAACCACTGAAAGACTTACAGATTCGCCGGCCTGTCTGGTGGTGGGCGAGCACGATATGGGCGAGCAGATGCGTAAGATTATGGAAGCGGCAGGGCAAGCGGTACCTGACAACAAACCGATTCTGGAAGTGAATGGTAAACATCCTTTAGTGCAGAAACTCGCGGGGGAAAAGGATGACGATAAGGCGGGAGTATTGGCCGGATTGCTTTACGATCAAGCTGCATTGTCTGCCGGGCGTATGCTGGATAATCCCGCACAGTTCGTTCAAGAGCTAAACCGCATGATGTTTGAAAAAAATATTTAGCCGATTGTTTTAGCCGGTTGTATGCCACTAGAGCCGGCTAAGCAACCCGATAACTTTTTTCATTGGCTGACTTATCTCTTAGGTAAGCCTATACTACTTCATTCTTACAGCAACCTTGATAAGTAGATGAAAGAGAAATTGGTGGTGCTGGGCGGCGGCAGTTTCGGCACGGTGCTTGCTAACATGATTGCGTGCAATGATTTTCCAGTTACTCTGTGGATGAGGGATTCGGAAAACGCGCAGTTGTGCGAGGCAACAGGATTCAATGAGCGATACTTGCCCGGGTATGCATTGTCTGATCAATTAATCATTTCAGACGATCTTGGTGATAGCGTGCGAGATGCAGAGATTGTCATTTTTGCCGTTCCAAGCGGTTCGCTAACGGCGCTAGTAAAAGAAGTCGTCGGATCTATTTGTTCAGATATTGTTGTCATCAGCACCTCAAAAGGCGTTTACGGGGATGACTTCTTGCTCCCTAGTCAAATTCTTCAGCAATCGCTGCCTGGCGCAAGAATTGGTGTTTTAAGTGGCCCAAATCTTGCGAAAGAGATAGCCTTGAGAGAAATCACGGCGACAGTAGTCGCTAGCGGCGACCATGAAATCTGTGAAATGCTGCAGACAGTGCTTGCGTCAAACTATTTTCGAGTGTATGCGAATTACGATCGGCTTGGGGTTGAGTTAGCCGGAGCGTTAAAAAATATCTATGCCATTGTCTCTGGCATAGCCGAGGCTCTCAAGGCAGGTCAAAACACAAAAAGCGTCGTCCTGACGCGAAGCTTGGCTGAAATGAGTAGGTTCGGTTTGCAACTTGGAGCCGACCCTATGACTTTCCTTGGTCTGAGCGGTGTAGGTGATTTATTTGTTACTTGTACATCTCCCCTTAGCCGGAATTTTCAGGTAGGCTTGGGGCTAGGCCAGGGCAAAACCCTTGCTCAGTCGATAAGTGATGTCGGTCAGGTTGCAGAAGGCGTCAACACGACGAGATTGGTAAAAAGGAAGGCTGATGAGATGGATATCTATATGCCGATAGTTTCGGCACTATACGAGACCCTGTTTAACGATCAATCGATCAAGCAGTCTCTGGAGACCATGATGTCAGCAGAGCAAAATACGGATGTCGATTTTATGGTGAAAAAAAATGACTGATATTAGAACTTCGTTATTGAGTAGAAAAACATGGAAACGGACAGCCTATATGGCGCTTTTTCTTTTATTGCTGGTGTTGGCGAGGAGTGTACTGCTAATATTAGTCTTGGTTCAAACTGGTGTCGTTTTGACCTCAGGTACAGACAACGAGAAGCTGCGCGATTTGGGTCAGTCCATTAGTAAATGGGTCTTTCAAACGCTCAAGTTTGTTACCTTTAACAGCGAAAAGAAAAGTTTCCCCTTCGATGATTGGCCTGAATCTGAAATCTCCGAGGGATATACAATCGCAACTCCAGGACCGGCATTTGAAGAACAAAAATCGCACTCTGATAACGATGGAGCCGGTTTCGATGAGAATCCTGAAGCGAATGAGGACGTGCCTTCCTTCACCGATTCTTCTGTCTCGCATGATTTATCATTGGATGATAACTCTGTCGATAATGATAAAAAATAAGATACACAAAACTCGAAACCAATACTGTGCTTTCAGAGAACCAAATTGGGTTGCGATTGTTAGGACTCGATGCCGCACCGTTTTCTTAAGGTGAGTGAATCTGTTGAATCTCGATAACCCAGAGCGATCAGCATGTTGTTTTAGGCGTGATACGCTGTTTTTTGAGAGGATACTTCAGCATGGATAATCCATTGTCCTTTTTTCAACATCGAATTTGGAAATACTGCTTTGGTTGAATTTGTCGGTGAGAGAACGTTTAGCGTCCGGGGTTTGGCACTAGCAGCCAAGGAATGGGGACTGCTGGACTCAAAGCCAATCATAGCATTGCATGGCTGGTTGGATAATGCTGCTAGTTTTGACTTGCTTTTGCCATGTATGGCCGATATCCACGTTTTAGCCTTAGATTCAGCAGGGCATGGGCAAAGTGCTGCGAGGTCTCCTGATGCACGCTATGATCTCTGGCATGAAATTGGTGAGGTTGTTGAAATAGCGGACCAAATGGGCTGGGATGATTTCTCTCTTATTGGACACTCGCGCGGAGCTGTTATTGCTGGCTTAATAGCGGGTTCATTCCCTCAAAGAATAAATCATTTAGTAATGATTGATGCTCATATGCCTGTGCCAGTTGTGGCTCATAACTCAGCGAAACAGATGGCGAAATCAATTCGGGACGATAAACGCTTCGCAACTGCATCTCCTAGTTACTTCAAAACCTTCGAGGATGCGGTGGAAGCGCGCGCTAAGGGCTTTCTCTCATTGGACCATGATGCGGCGGAGATTCTTGCGCGAAGAGGGGTACGGGAGAGCAAAAAAGGCTTCTATTGGCACAACGATCAACGACTAAAGTCGGCAGCCAGCCTCAAATTTACTCGTGAACATATTAATAGTTTTTTGACCGCAATTACCGCGCCTACTTTATTGATATATGCAGAAAATAGTCTCTTCACCCAGAATAGCGAGCACACGCAGTTTGCCGGTTTGATGGACAGCAACACTGTAGTCACGTTGCCGGGCACACACCACCTGCATTTGGAAAACCAACCGTCTGAAGTTGCTTCGGTAGTGCAAAAATTTTTACAACATCGCTGCAAAAATAAGGACTTGGGATGAACAAACGCATAGAAATAGATAGCATGGGTGAACTCGAAGTTCCCTCTGAAGCGCTGTTTGGAGCGCAGACTCAACGTGCAATTAACAATTTTCCTGTAAGTGGAACCAGGATGCCTGAGGCATTTATTCGTGCGCTGCTCCTGTGCAAAGCTGCCGCCGCTGAAGCGAATGCAGAGCTCGAGGTTATACCGCCCAAAATAGGAAAAGCCATCTCGCAAGTTGCTAAAGAGTTGGTAGGGCACGATAGTTTTATGACACATTTCCCGGTTGATATCTACCAGACAGGATCTGGAACTAGCTCAAACATGAACGCTAATGAAGTGTTGTCCTCGCTAGCGTCTCAAAGGTTAGGTGAACCGGTTAGCCCGAATGACCACGTGAATTTTGGCCAGAGTAGTAATGATATTATTCCCACATCGATACACGTGAGTGCGGCTCTTGAATTAGATACAAAACTGTTGCCTGCATTAAAGCACCTAACTCAGGCTATTGAAGAAAAAGCCGAGTCCGTTGATGGGTACGTAAAAACAGGGCGCACCCATTTAATGGACGCCATGCCGGTTCGTATGGGTCAAAGTTTGCGCAGTTGGGGGACTCAAATCAACCAGAACATTGAACTGCTTGAGTCCGTACGTCCTATTTTGAAATCTTTAGCGCAAGGCGGCACAGCTGTTGGCACCGGGGTGAACGCACATCACCAATTTTCCGCACTGTTCTGTAAATGTCTGAGCAACAATACCTCGATCACATTTTGTCCAGCCGATAATTTTTTTACTCATATTGGTACCCAAGATATTGCCGTGGCGTTATCTGGGAAGTTAAAGGGCTCTGCCGTATCTATTATGAAGATAGCTAATGATCTTAGATGGATGAACTCCGGCCCATTAGCTGGTCTTGGAGAAATTGAATTAGAAGCCTTGCAACCTGGTTCATCAATTATGCCCGGCAAAGTCAATCCG
>MDTB01236014.1_pt1 | contig 10720 bp, 7 predicted proteins | sample 811161 | NCBI WGS metagenome assembly MDTB01 (sample SAMN05326650, study PRJNA326480) | marine metagenome | isolation source: seawater | place: Mediterranean Sea | collected 2009 | reverse complement strand
TCGTCGAGAAAAGAATCCGAATTTTTCAATCTTGGAAATACGGGTAGTAGTTTTCAGTGCAGATCCCAATGTGCCATACAAGATTGGAACCGTTGCTTTCGACAATTTGGTATCGGCCCAATCCAGCCATTGAGCCTGTCTTTGTGAATCCCCCATCTTTGCCATTTTACTCCCATTGTATGTGGCATCAATGTGTTTCAGGAGAGGGGTTGAATCCACAAAATGTCCGCCTTGCTCATCGGTAAAAACGGGAACTTTACCCCAGTCGCCAGCAAAAGCAACATCTTTCTTGATGCGCATACCATTCACACTAACATAGTCTACATCCAAGTCGAGATACTCTACCAAACCCCTTACTTTCCAGCAAAATGGGCAAGTAAACAAGACGTGTAGTTTTGGACGAACAGTATCCTCGGTTTCCGCCATGACCTTCGGAGGACAAACCTGTTCTCAAGGTTGTGTTTACACCCCCCGCACGCGTAGTAATAATAGGTAAAGGGGTAAATTGATGCATTTTTTCCGATATTCGTAGTTCTGGCTGAAGACACTCCCTTTAGTAGTCGAAATCATGCGGGGTGGCTATGAACCGAAGTGTTTCAGTAGTAGCCCTGCTAGTAATCGCCAGTCTTCTGGTAACTCCAGTCGCAGTAGCGGACGAGAATGATGACATCCCCACAAATGCCCAAAATACCGGAGTCCATGACTCTCTGGTCGCGGCATTAACCCATGCCAACTTGGTCACAACGTTGCAGGGCGATGGTCCATTCACCGTCTTCGCTCCAACCGATCAAGCATTCCAGGATGCCGGAATCGATCTTTCAACATTTGATACTGATGAAGAGAATGCCACTCTCACTGATATCTTGCTATACCACGTCCTGTCAGGTTCGGTGAATTCATCGCAAGTGACAGATGGTATGTCTGCTGTAATGGTGAACGGTGACAAAGCATCGTTCACAGTTGCAGATGGAGCAGTAATGGTTGGAGATGCAAATGTGACGATTGCCGATGTAAGTTCGAGCAATGGAATCATCCATGTCATCGACAAGGTATTGATGCCACCACCTGGTGATATTTGTTACAACATGGTATCACACACGATTGTACCTGGCGCATCAAACATGGAGTGCAACTCATACATGTATGTCGAGAACTACACAATGGGCGGCCAAACAATCACTGGATGTTACAACATGGTAACCCACCAAGTCACAAATGTCACTCAGGCAATGTGTGGAGCATACATGTGGACCCCTGCAGTCAACATTGCGATGACTGCTCAAGCAACTACAATCCACACTGCCTTGGTTGCTGCACTCGGTACAGCTGATTTGGTCAACACCCTCAGTGGAGAATCAGATTACACAGTGTTTGCTCCGACTGATGATGCCTTCGCAGAAGCAGGAATTGATCTAGATTCATTCGATACCGCTGAAGAAATCGATGCACTTGCAGACATCTTGTTGTATCATGTTGTAGCAGGCACCACACTATCTTCAGACCTTGCTGACGGCGTCAATACAGTCGCAGCGGCTAATGGTGACGACCTCACCATCACAGTCTCCGACGGAGTGGTCACTGTGGGTGAAGATTCGGCAACGGTTACTCTTGCTGACGTTCCTGCCTCAAACGGAGTCATCCACGTCATTGACAAGGTATTGATGCCACCAGCTGATGCTCCAGACACCACAGATTGTGCGGTTGTCATCGGGATCGATGCCTCAGGACTTGCATACGACCAAACCGATGTGTCTATCGCTGTTGGTGAAACAGTATGTTGGATTTGGACAGACGAATCCATGGGCCATAACGTAGCACAAACCAGTGGCGCCAGTGACAACTATCGAAAGATGACAGGCCTGTACAGCGGCGCAGCTGATAGCACCGTAGATTTCCGTCACACCTTCACAGAAGATGAGACATTTTACTACATGTGTGAACCACACGTATCAATGGATATGCGCGGTCAGATCACTGTCGGTAATGGAACTCCACCAGCAGCTCCTGCCCCAGTGGAAGAACCCTCCAATACAGTGCCTGGATTTGGAATCGTAGCCGTGGCCCTTTCGGCGTTTGCAGCATTGATTCTAATCCGAGTTGAAACGCTGCGAATGATTCGCCCCGTCGCACCTCGAATCCCTAGAGAAGTCTGAGGCTGACATTCACGGGTCTTCATCCATACGCACTCCCCCATGTGGTGGAGGCCCACCTGAATGTCATTAATCCGAGCACTGCGGGTAGGCATCCTGCATCGGCGGCAAGAACAAATCGTCACAAGTTCGATCAACAGTCGATAGTGACAATGTGCTTTGAGCATCAAGCGATACGGTCACCGGCAATGTACTGGCTGCACTTGGTACGTAGTCACGGCCGGTCTGTGTAATCACGAGAATCAGATTATCACCTGCTTCCAAGACAACATCCATGCCGAAGAATTCCATTTGTGCGAGAACAGTCTCACCAGGTAGCAATATCTTACCGTCTTTCCCCCCATCTGCAAATCGCAAATCCATTACTGCATGACCTAGGTGTGAATCATCACTACCGCGCCGCATGTCTACGAATAGATGGCCACTACACGAGACTTGACTTGGAATACAAAGAGGAGATATACTGGCAGTCAAGTGAATGGTTGGCATGCCTATGATTCGAAGATCTTCATCGACGATACCACAATCAAGTACGGTTTCACTGGAAGAGGTTACCAGGCTGCTACCTGAAACAACCTCACATTCATCCAAGGTCATCTCTTTCCAATACGTGTCCAATGGAGGGTAGGTGCCCTCAACTCTCCATCCACCGAGGTCATCCTGAATTTCAGCAATCAGTCGTGGCTTTGGGCCCATGTCTCGCAGATAATAATCGAACCACTCCAACAAGTCATCCGCCCAATCCCAGCGTAGAGACCAAGGGAATCCAATCCCTCCATCGTGACCATCAGGCCTGTCAGGATAATCGTGCATCCATTGTCCATACAATCCCTTGACCTCAAAGCCATTGTCAACCGCAATTTGGTGTGTAGGGAATGCCATATGTGGGTCTACGTTCCAATCTTGCATCCCATGGATGATGTAAATCGAACCGTTGTATAATTCCATTGCGCGGTCGAGGAAAGATCGCTCTTCCCAGTAATCTGAACCAGTCCAAGATAAGTCGTCACCAGTGGCATATGCAGCAAGACCTGCATAGTAACCTTCCATGTATCCTTCACAACCATTTTGTGCATCCTCAAGATCACCATCGAGACCGAAGGATCCGTACACTCCATTGTGCATAATTGCTCCACGAGCTTCCATGCTACCATTTCTCCACATCAACTCATGAACTCCGATGAGTCCCGACATGGGGACAATGGTAGAGAGATATTTCGAGCCACTTGCTGCTGCATTCCAGGGTGTGCTTCCATCATACGACTTGCCGATGGCACCGACCTTTCCATTTGACCAAGATTGAGATCCCAACCAATCGACAGCAGCCTTGATTCCTGCTTGTTCATCATGTCCCATGAGATCCATGCAATGATTCGATTCCCCAGTACCAAAGACGCTGACTTGAGCGACACCGTATCCGTGGGGAACGAAATTCTCAATCAGGAATCGACCCAGACGATTTGCTGGCGTCAATGCATCTACATCGCCATCATCATAGTAAGGTCCGATTTCTGCAATAACGGGAACTTGACATTCTTCTGGTATGGGTTCGATGGTGTAGTCACAACCCTCGATATTCGGCAACCAGAGTCCTAAATGTACCTCCGCTCCACCCGCAGCTCCTGCCCCTCCATCTGCCAGAGTAATTTCAGGAACGGCGACGTAGACCGACTGAACCTCAGCGACAGACCAATTTGCACCATTCCATGAGACCCGACTAAACACATCCGAATCATCATACATTTTTCCAGTTCGGTCTTCAACTGGTGGTAGCCAGTGACTGGTCACGCCGCTGTTTGCACCCATCATATCTTCTGGTACTCCGATGGTTGCACCGAGGACCAAAAAAAGGACGACAATAACCAACGTAGAACCCATCGCACCATTCAACTGAATACGCTCTCGCCGCTCATCACTGAGGTCCTCCTCAAAGAGTTCAGCCTCGAACACCTCGTCTGCCACGGCCTACGGCCGTGCGCAACTCATCTTCAAGGTTCGGTGATATTGGCCTTAAGTTACCACTTGCGACTAATTCTCCCCATGCTTGAATTTAGAATAAGTGCCAACTGAAGTTTTACCAATTGCAATGATGGCAAAGATTGTAGCGGCGACAACAGCAATCATTGAACCGCCCCCTGTACCCATTTCCGCCGAAAGGAATAGACCGACTAAGACGGAAATCAATCCGAAAATTTGCGTCCACAGCAAACACGATTTGAAACTACGACCTATCAACTGAGCAGTTGCTGCAGGGGTCACCAGTAGCGCTGTGACCAGTAGTACACCGATAATCTTCACCATACTGACAATTACAATCGCACTGATGACACTGAATACGAGGCCAATTACCCGAGTTGGTATGCCTTGGATTCTGGCTGAGACAGGATCAATGATCATCGCTAGGAGTGCAGGACGAATTAAAGCCAGAATAATCAGTGAGATGAGTAAGGCGGTTACAATGAAATCTAGTTGCCATTCAGTGATTGTGTATATGTCGCCAAACAAATAATCCTCAAAATCGAGTAAAGGCACCTTACCAATTCGTAAGATAACAAGACCTAATCCAAGCATTCCAGTCATAAATATCGCAATTGAAGCATCACCGGTGAGGATTCCTCTATATTGCAATTCATGAATTAGAATCGCGCAAATTGAGGTGATGGCCAATGTATAGGGCAAGGGCTGTTCAGAGGCACCAAGAATGACCCAAGCAATCGCGACGGCACCGAAAGAAACGTGTGCTAAGCCATCACCGATCAATGCTAAATTTTGCAATAGAAGAAAATTCCCGAGGTACCCAGCAACAATGGCCATGGCTATAGCTGCAATGAGTGCACGTTGGAGGGATAGTACGGGATATCCCCTGACAGTTCCTCCGAAGAAATAAGGAAATACATCTCCAGGTATAATGGGTAAAAACAACTCAAAAACTGGGATTAGAAGCTCCATTAGAGCGACACCTAGTCCCATGATTATCCCTCCATTGAATCAATTTCAATACTACTACAAGCAGGATCAATCCCCCGCAATTCTGCAAGTACGTCCAAATCGGGAAAACGATCTGTTGGCCCATCGAATCGAATGGTTTCCTCTAAGAAAATCATTCTGTGAGCAGTTTGTCGTATAGCAGTCAAATCATGAGATACCATCAGAATTGTTTTACCTTTTTCATGACAGAGATTATCTAACAACTTGAGCAACGAATTTCGCGCATCACGATCAATTCCCACCAACGGCTCATCGAGTAGAATGAATTCCGATTCAGATACCAACGCCCGCGCAATCACAGCCCGCTGCCTCTGACCCCCTGAAAGGCGAGATACATCGACATCTTGTACATCTTCTAAGCCCACCATTTGAATCGCTTTTGTTACACGGTCTTGGTCCGTTAGGAAAAATGCAGTTTTTGCACTAAGCGTACCCAAACTCACCAATTCACGAACAGAAATGCGTACGTGCTTTGGGAAATACGATGCAGCCTGCGAAACCCAACCAATTCGTCCCAACAGCTGACCAGATAATGGGGGGCTGCCATATATTCGAATACTACCAGAATGTTGTTTCAATGCTCCGACGATTGCAAGTAACAGTGTCGATTTACCACTTCCATTTGGCCCGACGATACCTACAAATTCACCTCTGTTAATGTTCAGATTGATGTCCTTGATCACGGTCTTTCCAGATCGCCTGACAGATAAATCCTCAATCTTGAGAATTTGTTGGCCAGTTGCCTCAAGGTGAATTGGCTGCATACAAAATGCTCCATATGTAGACCAATCCAACTTGGTCGAGTCAGGTAATTAGCACCCAATACCTGCGACAAGGTTGTCGAGGTTCTTGTTCATCAATGACAAGTAGTTGTCACTGCTGTCAATTGGTGCCCTCTCCATCGTGTACAGGTATTGAATGGTCACACCAGTGTCTGTCATGATGCTACCCACTGATGTTGCATCAGTGTATTCTTCGACAAACAAGACAGTCAATTCCTCTTCGTTGATATGTGACACGACATTGGCAATATCCTCAGGTGATGGTTCACCTTCTGGATCTAGACCATGCACGGTCACGAACTGGATGTCATATCGTACTGCAATGTAGGAGTAAGCGTTGTGATTTGCAACCACAGTCTTTTCTGCAGCGCAAGTTCCGTTTTCTCCAAATACAGCTTCATAAGCATCATCAATCGCATCTAATGCTGCCTTGAATTCATCAGCATTCTCTGTGAAAGTGGCCTCTCCTTCAGGGAACACCTCAATCAACTTAGCAAGAACAACATCGACTTGTGCCTTGAATGCAACCGGGTCGAGCCAACTGTGGGGGTCGTAATCCAACGCTTCCTCTGCAGCGTGGTCATCATGGTCATCATCAGCGTGATCTTCGTCACCACCTGGTCCGCTGTTCGCTGCTGTCCACATGAATCCTGCAGTTTCACAGTCTTCTTCGGTAGTAATGGTCGAGTCTACGGTGTGGTTTACCCTATCGTAACAGACCATGTCATCTTCATCGTGGTCACCGTGGTCATCACGGTCACGGTCATCATCACCGTGGCCATCATGGTCGTCGTGATCATCATGACCACGCTCACCCATCAACACATAGAATTCAACATCATGTGGTAGAGCAAATCCATAATCGCCTTCTGCTTCAATGTGAATCTTCACATGTCCTGCGTGTTCATCATCGTGGCTGTCTTCGAAATGCTCAATCATCTCAATGAAGTGCTCCAACTCAGCTAAGCTCAGTAGTGAATCATTGTCCATGTCTGAACCCATGAAGATTCCCATGAGCGCAACCATCTCGTCATAACTGTGTTCGTCCATCCACATGAAAGCAGCACAGGTCTCTTCCGACATGTTTGCATCAGCAGCATGTGATACAGGGTTGTAACATCCAGTGAATGTGGTCTGGCCCCATGATACGTTTGTCATGTATGTGTATGCTCCACATGTGGTCTCATTGTCCAATCCAGAGACCATTTGCAATTCACTGTTGTAGCAAACACCGTGGTTTTCATGATCTTCATCACCGTGATCATCATCATGTTCGCCATGGTCATCATGGTGCCCGGGCTCTTCTAGCAGAGATGTGTTTGCTGTGGACGCAGCCCATGCAATGTGATCGTTATCATCATGCGTCATCATGACTGAATCGGCTCCAACATTGCTAGCTTCCCATGCTTCACTGGTTTCATTCCAAATCTGCAAGGACCAATACCATGACCAATCATCCGGAGAATCAACTCCATTGATTCCAGTCACACTGTGCCCATATTGCTCATGGACGGAGTAGTTCAGGGAGATATTGTTCGCCGACATTGTCATGTTCGTTAGGTCCCAACCTGTTGCATTTTCTGGCAACATGTCATGCTCTACGTGGTACACTGCCGTTGTATTGTCCGGATACAGCACAGACACGGAGTGAGAATGCTCATCGTGATCATCTTCGCCCCAAGAATGCCAGAATTCGTCCCATGAAATGTGGTTGTCATTGTCCACGTCAAACGATTCAATTGCATGTTCAGGCGTCATGGGCTCGTCGTGGTCATCATGGTCATCACCATGATCGTCGTGGTCATCACCATGGTCGTCATGGTCATCATCACCGTGATCTTCGTCACCACCTGGTCCACTGTTCGCAGCGGTCCACATGAATCCTGCAGTTTCACAGTCTTCTTCGGTAGTAATGGTCGCGTCCACGGTGTGTGTACTCATGTCGTAACAGACCATGTCATCTTCATCGTGGTCACCGTGGTCATCGTGGTCACCATGTCCATGGTGGTCGTGATGGGCGTGACCCCCGTTCATCTTCAGGACAGCCATGTTGAACTCGTGCAAGTCTTCTGCCTCTTCGAACTCAAGGATGTATTCACCCTCTTCCATGTGGAAGATTGAGATGACAGAGTCAGCAGGACAACCTGCTGGGTCTTCGATGGTCTCTTCTGGACTTGCATGGCCGTGGTCTGCGTGATTGTGCTCATCACGGTCACGGTCTTCATCACCGTGTTCGCCATGGTCATCATCCATCTCTGGGAAAGAAAGTGTGTGTGCAACGTACTCAGCATGAATCTCAGATGCACCATCTTCATCCATGGAAAGGGTTGTTGCTTCATACGGACCTGCGGTGAGGAGTTCACACAGTTCTGAAATCAGCATCCCCTCATAGTCGAGTGTTGCATCATCTCCAGGCATGGCGTGCGTAGCAACCGCCATAGGTGCTGCATCGCCCATGGCTTCGAGTTCCTCATCAATCCAAGGCTCAAGACCCAAGCCGTGGTAAAAGAACACATCCGCGCCTTGAAGTCGAATCTTGTCTTCAGGGGACGGCGTGTAGTCATGCACAGGGATGTTGTCCTCGCTCATCATTTCGACATTCACAGTTGTACCAGCGATTGCAGTGACAAGTTCCCCAACGTGATATGTCGAAACCATTACTGTACCATATTTTCCTTCCAAGGATTCTTCATCATCACCATCTAGGCATCCAGCAAGGCTTGAAAAAATCATCAGCAGGCTAACCAAAATCACTCGATATGAGCTACTCTTCATGGGCCTGCGGGCCAATATTAACTATTTAATCAAGACTATTAATCACTTTTTTGAATATTATTATTAGGGCCAATTATGTCGTGAAATTCATGAGCCAAATCATCTCCTTCAGTGCCGACAAAGAATTCGCTGCAGAATTTGACAAACTCATCGAAAAATCAGGCTACAAAAATCGCAGTCGATTTATTCGTGATGCAGCATTATTTTTTGCTGAGATCCAGCAACGTGGAGATTTACTCAATATGGACGATAACCTGGAAGTGGAAGGGCATTTGGTCGTGTATTACCAGCACGGTGCTGAGCAAAAATTGATGGTCAGTCGAACAGATTCAATCGAAGTTGCCGCTTATCATCACAGTAGCCGTTTGGGACACTCTTGCCACTCATCGGTTGATGTGGTCCATGTCAAAGGTGAAGCAAGACATGTTCGAGCTGTTTTTGAGCAACTTCAGAACACCTCTAACGTTGACAAAGTGAACTTCATTTCTGCACCCATGCGTGATACAGATTGTTGTTAGGAACTACACGCTATTCTTGTTCCTTAATTACAACATTTTGCAACCGCACAAAGGGGCGCTGCCCGAAATTTCTGACAACTCATTGTGATGCCTCGCCTTATTGTGGGGCCAATAGCAGGATACTTAATCAGAACTAATAATTTGAAAATTCAAATTTAATAATCCATGGTAGTCATTCGATGCGACAAGATGAATCCTATTCAATGGCACCATTTACTGAACATAGTTTGGAACAGATTCCAGGGCACTATATTTGATTAAAACGGTTTGATCGACGTTGATGTAGTCTTGACCAGAATCATAACTTATTCTTAGCTCATGTACTTGGAAGGTATTGAAGTGGATGGTTTCCCAATCGACAAAATCGCCTTCATGAACCAAAGCATTTCGAGCTTGGCATGCATCTTCATTTCCATCGACTAGACTCCAAGTGAATTCAACTTCACGACCAGTTTCAATACCCTCTATCAATTCTGGATTTTCAACGGTAGAGTCTATCAAAATGGTATCGGGTGACGAACCACCATATGCGGGTGCAGGGTCAATAACCAGAGGCTTTGGCTCGTAGGTATTGGTTTCAATCCATTCCATTTGTAACTCCATCCGAACTACAATTTGGGTATTTTCTCTGATTCCTTCATCATCGATTGCAAATGCATCCAGCGTGTACATGCCGTGGGATGAAAACTGAATAACAACCGTTGACTCAGACAAGGCATCGATCATGAAAATTTCTTCAGTCTGAACCACCTCGATACCGAAAGAAATCAATTGATTCATCGCTTCAGTATTTGAAAAATCGAAACTCAAAGCGACATCGGTAGCGGATTGCAACTCACCATCTACGTACGAATGCACGATTGTACCATTGGTTTGTTCATAATTCACAATGAGAGAAATATCCTGCTGCCCATTCGGACTTTCTAGACAACCTGCGAGAGTACTGGAAAAGAGTACAACTACCAACAGAAGGGGGCGAAAGGGGCGCACAATTGTGTCACTGAAATTATTGATATAAGCCAACTGGTCATGCGCTCAATTGGAAAATATCCAATCGGTGGTTTTGAGACTTAGTCCTATCACGCCAGCGCATGGGCGAAGCATATGGGCAATTGATGTCGAAAATGAAAGAGATAGAAACCGTGGGTCAAATCCAGGGTCTTCTCGGTTGGGATCAGGAGGTCATGATGCCACCCAAGGCTGGGCCACTCCGAGCTGAACAGTTGGCATGGTTGTCCCGTACCAGCCACTCGATGATGGTTGATACATCCATGGGTGAATCCTTGGTTGCAGCGGAAGCTGAAGGCACTGGTGATGAGGTTGCAGCAGGAAATCTCCGATTGATTCGGGATGCATATGACAAGGCGACAAAGAAGCCTGCGGACTTTGTCGAGCGATTCGCCAGACACAAATCCAAGTCCATTGTGTCGTGGGCCGAAGCACGAGAGAAGAACGACTTCTCGATCTTCCGAGATGATTTGGCAGAAATGATTGAGCTCAATCGTGA
>MDTB01185357.1_pt1 | contig 10720 bp, 8 predicted proteins | sample 811161 | NCBI WGS metagenome assembly MDTB01 (sample SAMN05326650, study PRJNA326480) | marine metagenome | isolation source: seawater | place: Mediterranean Sea | collected 2009 | reverse complement strand
GATATTACTCCTAATAATTATTTTTAGACCATCTGGACTTACAGGAAACGTAGATATTTATTGGCCGTGGAAGGCTAAGGTATCTTCGTCATCAGTTACAAAACGACAATCTTAATATTGCCTTGCTGCTAAAGTGTAATATTTACTAACCAACTTTGCTTAAACTGAGGAAAATAACATGAATAAAATTGGAAATTCAATGGAATCAATGGATATAGAGAATATTATACACCCGTATACAAACCTTTATAAACATAAAACGAAAGGGCCAATGATAATTACTCGAGGGGAAGGAGTTCATGTTTATGATGACGATAACAAACAATATATAGAGGGTATGGCAGGTCTTTGGTGTACAGCTTTAGGTTTTGGTGAAAATGAACTAGTTGAAGCGGCCGTCCAGCAGATGAGGCAGCTTCCCTACTATCATCAATTTACTCATAAGAGTTCTCATCCCTCAATACTTTTGTCCGACAAGCTTAAGTCAATAGCTCCATTCGACGCCAGCAAAGTTTTTTTTGCGGCTTCCGGCTCGGAAGCAAATGATACCCAAGTTAAGCTTATGTGGTACATCAATAATGCGAAAGGACTTCCAGAAAAGAAAAAAATTCTAAGCCATGTTAGAGGATATCATGGTGTTACTGTTGCTGCAGCCTCTATGACGGGACTTCCTGCAAACCATATTGATTTCGACTTACCAATTAAAAATATTGGCCACATAACTTGTCCCCATTTTTACCGAAATGCTAAGCCTGGTGAGACAGAAAAAGAATTTTCGGCTCGTTTGGCATCAGAACTTGAGGAAAGAATAAATATGGAGGGGCCAGAAACAGTTGCGGCATTTATTGCTGAGCCAGTAATGGGCGCTGGAGGTGTAGTCATTCCTCCCGAGAATTATTATGAGAATGTGCAAAAAGTCTTAAATAAATATGATATTATGTTTATTGCCGATGAAGTAATAACGGGTTTTGGAAGGACAGGTAACCTATGGGGAAGTGAAACTTTTTCAATAAAGCCCAATAGTTTAACATGTGCTAAAGCCCTTTCCAGCGCCTATTTACCGATATCAGCAATAATGGTAGATTCTGATATATCTGATTTACTGACTGACCAATCAAAAAAAATTGGAACCTTCGCTCATGGGTTCACCTATTCAGCACATCCCGTTTGTGCAGCTGTAGCATTAAGAAATCTTCAATTAATTGAAGAAAGGTCGGTGCTTGAGCATGTTAGAAAAATTTCACCTACTTTTCTCAAACGGTTGTCAGTTCTCAAGGATCACCCGTTAGTGGGAGAAGCAAGAGGAATTGGCCTAATTGGAGCACTCGAACTTGTTGCTGATAAGTCTTCGAAGAAACCCTTCAATCTGAAGCAAATGGTTGGTTTCCAATGTATGGAATATGCGAATAGCCATGGTTTGATAATCAGAGCCATTGGAGACAGTGTAGCGTTTTGTCCACCTTTAATAATTAGTAATGAGCAGATAAATCAGATGTTTGACGCTGTTGAGAAAGCTCTCGACGATACTGAGCACTGGGTAAATAAAAATAATATGCGATCAGAAATTTAAAATAAAACTAGACATGTAAAGTTTTATAGTTTTTAATTTTAGTAATTAGCAACTAAAAGCAGTAACCTTAGCGAGCAACTATCGAACAAAAAAAATAGCAGGTATTTGAATAAATGGTATGCAAACAAGATCTTGCTATACTAAATATGTTTTATTAAATTAGAGAAAAACTGTTAAGTTCAGATGGTGAAATATTATGAGTTTGGCACAAAATAGTAACCCAATAATCCATAATTTCAATATGGACAAATATGTTGCATCCAAGAAAATTACAAAATGGAAAGATCTGCTTTACGAGAAATATTATCCTCTAGAGTTAAAAAGCGTTTCTAACGAATTTAATGAAGGTCAGCTGTCTTTAATAGATACCCCAGGCTTGCGCTACGGTGCAATAAAAAGCGATTCTATGACTGTTCACAGACGAAGAAAACACGTTGCGAGGAACATAGATGATTACTACTTTATTCCAATACCAATATCAGATACGATCTATTTGTCTCAAAGAGATAGAGAGGTAAAACTCAATCCAGGTAGTTTTACTGTAATCTCGACAACAGAGTCATATGCTTATTTTCAACCGACAACAAATTCCCATTTAACATTACGAATTGATGGCGAGATAGCAAGAAGTAGAATACCACTGATTGATGACCTCGTTTGTCTCAATTATGAGTCAGAAGTTCCTTTAAGCAAAATTTTTGTGAACTTTATCCACTCGATTATTTCGCAAGGTAAGATTTTAGATCCATTGGTTGCCAATAGCTTAACTCCTCAAGTCTTAGATCTCTTGTCGCTGGCAATTACCACGGATCCAAAAATGCTAAAAAATGATGAGACCTCAGTTCGGCTTGGGCACCTCAGAAGAATAATTAGAACTATAGATGAAAATTTAGCAGACGAGAAATTAGGTATAGGGACTTTAGCAACCAATCTAGGCCTGTCTGAAAGATATATTCAGAAAATGTTTGCGAATAGAAATAATACGTTGTCCTCAACCATCCGCAGCAGGAGGATAGACATGGCTAAGCGGTGGCTCTCGGATTCATCGAGACGAAGCTTATCAATTGCGACAATTGGTTTCTCGGTAGGTTTTTCTGACTCGGCACACTTTAGTCGTACCTTCAGAAAAGCTGTAGGGTGCTCACCAAAAATATACCGAGAAAAAAATCAGCTAACCAAGCAAGGAGCCTAACTTTGCGATTGTCCTGTAAATAATGACTCGACTAAATAATAAAATTGTTCTTGTTACAGGAATTGGTAACAAAACCGAACTTTTAAATAATGGGAAAGCTATCGCTATGCGATTTGCTCAAGAAGGAGCGTACATTGAAGGTACCGATATAGATAAAAAAGCTGGTACTTCTACGCAACAGACAATCACAAGTATGGGGTATAATTGTTCATTTACAGAAACAGACGTTACTAAAGAGGATGAAGTAAGTAGCTGGATAAGAAATTGTGTAAAAAAACATCAAAGAATTGATATTCTAGTTAACAATGTAGGTCAATCGGAGCCTGGAGGTCCAGCCCAATTGGATATGACGACTTGGGATCGTCAAATAGAGCTTAATTTGAACTCAGCATTTCTTACAATGAAATACTCAATCCCTAAAATGGTTGAACAGCAGTCTGGGGTAATCGTAAATATATCTTCGATTGCTGGATTACGCTACATTGGAAAACCTCAAGTGGGTTATAGCGCATCAAAGGCTGGACTAATTCAGTTAACAAAGACGTCCGCAATAATCCATGCTAAAGATGGTATACGTATGAATAGCGTTGTGCCTGGTTTAATTGATACGCCTTTAGTTGCACGAATGGCAAAGAAATATTCTACTTTAAGTTTACTTGAATACAAAAAGCTCCGAAACTCGACTGTGCCAATGGGTTTTATGGGTTCTGCTGAAGACGTTGCAAATGCGGCACTTTTTTTAGCGTCAGATGAAGCACGATATATTACCGGAACAGAATTAGTTGTTGATGGCGGACTGAGTGCAACAACCGGTGATCTCTTTTAACAACTATTTACAATTTGGGAGTCATCTATGCCAGAACCATATGCATTCATCGATAATATCTATAAAAAAGCCTCGGAGGCTAAGATATCTATACTTGAGCCAACTTTTACGAGGGGTGATTCCGTCTATGACACTGTTTCAGTTCTGAAGAACAAAATTTTTCGTTTGTCAGATCATCTAGACCGATTTGAAAAGTCCTGCAGAGAAATGGAAATAGATGTAAAATATGAAAAGAACGAAATTGCCCGCATTGCTGCAAAGTGTGTTCAGATGTCGGAGTATTCTGATGCAATGTTTACTCTTATAGGAAGAAGAGGACCATATTCTAGCCTTACATCGCGAGACCCGAGAACGTGTAAAAATAGTTTGATGGTTGTAGCAGGGCCCTATTACAATATATTTGGCAACGACAAAAACCAGACCGGTCTCAATGCCTGCTTGGTAAAAAACCGACGAGTGTCACGAGATGCCATAGATGCTAGGGTTAAAAACTTCAATTGGATGGATTTAAATCGTGGCTTACTCGAAGCTTATAAAAACGGAGGTGATACAGCTATACTCTGCACTTCAGATGGCAGTTTAGCTGAAGGCCCGGGCTTTAATTTGTGGATTATCAAAGATGGTATTCTCAAAACTCCAAAAGGAAACGTTTTAGAAGGCATTACAAGAAAAAGTGTAGAAGAAATTGCACATAAATTTGGCTTTGAGGCTTTAGAACTTACTCTAGATGCAAAAGATTTAGAAGAAGCTGATGAAGCTTTTACCTGTACGACTGCTGCCGGAATTACTCCAATTACGCATGTAGATAATAAACCACTTGGGAACGGTTATCCGGGAATTTTAACTGAGAGGATTTTAAGTGAATACTGGTCTGCTCGCGAGGACGGATGGCACTCGACTGAGATAGAGTCACTTATTTAATTGGAAGTTCTTACCTTCAAATGTAATAGAAATACAGCTTAGTATTTAAAATACAAGGAAAAGTTCGTAAGAGATCATTTCTTCTGAGTCCAGAAATGCGATACCAATCATGCAACATGTAATGGATTTTAAAATGAGATTAGCTTGCGACACTGGTGGCACATTTACTGACCTAATTGTTGAAGACGGCAACTGCCTAAAAATGTATAAGGCATCCACAACACCACGGGATCCAGTAGAAGGTGTGCTGAATGCATTGGAACTTGCTGCAGCAAACTATAATTTGCCACTAAAAACTTTCTTGGCTCAGGCAGATACTTTTGTACATGCGACAACGCGATCTATTAATGCTATTCTGACGGGCAATATTGCGAAAACAGCTTTTTTTACTACGGAAGGCCATAAAGATATTTTGGTTCTGCGCGAAGGCGGGCGTATAGAGCCATTTAATTTTACGCAAGAATATCCTGAACCTTTTGTAGCACAATCTTTAACGTTTGAAATAAAAGAACGAATTAACTGTAATGGCGAAGTTGTCAGAAAGTTAGATGAAAAAAGCGTATATGAGGCTATTAAAGAGTGCAAAAAACGAAATGTTGAAGCAATAGGAATATGTTTTTTGTGGTCAATAGCTAACTCCGAGCATGAAACAGCAGTTCAAAATATTTTAAAAAAAGAACTCCCAGACGTGAGTGTTACAGTATCTCACGAGCTAAATCCTACCCTAAGAGAATATAGGCGAGCAATCTCATCATGCTTGGATGCATCATTGAAACCACTCATGTTTAATTATTTAGATGGATTAGAAAATAGGCTTAGATCGGCTGGTTTTTCCGGAAATGTCCTGATGGTTACCTCTCAGGGGGGTATAATGGCAGCAGCTAACGTTGCGAACTCTCCAATACACTCAATTGGGTCAGGACCAGCAATGGCCCCCGTAGCTGGTAAACATTACGCTCAACAAAGTAAGGAAAAAAATAGCGTCATTATAGCCGATACAGGTGGAACGAGCTACGATGTTAGCCTAGTAAGGAACAATAGAATACCTTGGACAAGAGAAACTTGGTTAGGACAACGTTTTAGAGGACATATGACCGGCTTCCCTTCTGTTGATGTGAAAAGTATTGGCGCTGGAGGGGGGTCAATAGCCTGGGTAGATTCTGGTGGACTTTTGCATGTTGGACCTCAAAGCGCAGGCTCAACCCCTGGGCCAGTTTGTTATGGGAAAGGAGGAACCGATCCGACAGTGACTGATTGCGCACTGGCGTTAGGATTTATTGATCCTGACTATTTTCTTGGAGGAGCAATGGAATTAAACAAGTTCTCAGCTCAAAATGCAATTAAGACTAAAGTTGCTGATGTTTTAAAAATTAGTGTTGAGTCGGCTGCAAGAGCAGTAATATCACTTGCAACGGAAAAGATGGTTGGCGCAATAGAGGAGATTACAGTTAATCAAGGAATAGACCCAAAAGACGCTATCCTAGTTGGCGGAGGAGGTGCTGCGGGTTTAAACGCAGCCGCTGTAGCAAAACGACTCGGTTGCAAAACAGCTATAATTCCTTCCGTTGGAGCAGCGCTAAGTGCTGCTGGAGCGCTAATGTCAGACTTATCAGCCGAATTTGCTGAAATAAAATTTACTAATGGTAAAAACTTTGATCAGGAAGTAATTAATCAAGTGCTAACACAACTTGAAGAACAATGTCGTAGGTTCATAGGCAACACTGCCATTGATCACCATTCAACTAATATAGAGTTTTTTGTTGAAGCAAGGTACCCTCAACAAATCTGGGAAATAGACGTTCCAGTGGCTAAAGCTAGCTTTGACTCAAAAACTGAAGTCAAAAACTTAATGAAAGCATTTCATTCAGTGCATGAGAGCATTTTTGAAATTTCAGATCATGAATCAGATGTTGAATTTGTCACTTGGAGAGCCAAAGTCAGTTGCAAAATGGGTACAGAAACAATCGACAAACTGAAAGAAGATAACAAAGGGTTCGATAAAGTTGCGAAACGTAAGATATTCTTCGACGAACTTGGGTGGACAGATGTTGATGTTTTTCCGTTTAATTCAATTACTAATTCCCAGGTTGTTGAGGGCCCAGCAATAGTCGACTCTTCATTCACAACTGTAATAATTGATCCGGGGACAAAAGCTCACAGAGATAACACGGGAAGTTTGATTATTACAATATAACATTAAACTAAAAAGTGCTTACGACTAAGGAAAAAATATGACTAATCAAACTAAGCAACGAGCCGTAGATGGCGTTCAAATGGCTTTGCTCTCGAGCAGGATGGAGAGTATTGCAAGAAAAATGCAAAATACATTATTTAGAACTGCAAGATCGGGAGTATTAAATACAGCTCACGACTTTTCATGCGTTATATTAACTGCTGATTGTCAACTTTTGGCAGCAGCAGAAAGTCTTCCAATTCATATTATGATTGGCCCCGACCTTATTTGCAAAACTATAAAAAAATACCACCCGAAAATGAAAAAAGGAGATGCTTTTTTGCATAATTCGCCTTACGAGGGTAATTCGCATGCGGCAGATCATTGTATGATCGTTCCCATATTTGACTCCGAAGGAAAGCACAGGTTTTTTGTGCTAGCAAAAGCTCATCAAGCCGACTGTGGCAATTCTATTCCCACAACTTATGTTGGAGACGCAAAAGACGTATACCAAGAAGGAGCCCTAATCTTTAATGCCGTAAAAATTCAGTCTGACTACAAAAACAACTTAGATATTATACGAATGTGTATGTCTAGAATAAGGGTGCCTGATCAATGGTGGGGTGACTTCTTAGCCTCTATGGGTGCAGTAAGAATTGGCGAACGCGAAATCGAACTGCTTGGAAGCGAGGTAGGATGGAACAATCTCGAAAAGTTTTCTGAAGACTGGTTCAATTATTCTGAACAAAAAATGATTAATGCAATTAGACAACTACCTAGCGGATCTATAGTGTCAGCGTCCACGCACGATCCATTTCCGGGAGTGCCTGAAGGAATTAAAACAAAGGCGTATATTGAAATCGACAGCAAAAAAGCGATAATAAAAATTGATTTAAGAGACAATGTCGATTGTCAGCCATGTGGTTTAAATTTAACTGAAGGAACTGCGACCTCAGCGGCCATGATAGGTATATTTAATGGTATAATGGATCATAGTGTACCACCTAACGCTGGAAGTTTTCGGCGTATAAAAATTCAATTGAGAGAAAATTGTGCTGTGGGCATACCACGGCACCCTATCAGTTGCTCGGTCGCAACAACAAATCTAGCCGACAGGGTAATATTTTCAGTGCAAGTAGGTATTGCAGAACTCTCTCAAGGCTTCGGAATGGCAGAAACAGGGGCAATCATGCCGCCTGCAATGGGTGTTATCTCTGGGAAAGATCCACGAAAAAACTTTATGCCATTTGTTAATCAAGTTTTCCTAGGGATCACAGGCGGAGCCGGAACCCCAAAATCTGATGGCTTTTTAACCATGATACATGCTGGAAACGGCGGTCTATGTAGGCAAGACAGTATAGAGGTGGATGAGCTTCAATATCCAATACATGTTTACAAAAGATATGTGTTAACCGATACCGAGGGTGCAGGACAATTTAGAGGCTCACCGTCAGCATATTGTGAGTTTGGCCCTATTGAAAAATGCGAAATGGAAGTTATTTACACTTCTGATGGCTCAGTTAATGCATCAAAAGGAGCACGAGGAGGGCTGTCGGGCGGTCTTGCCAAAGCATTTAAAAAATGTAAAGACGGTAAATTAATTGAACTACCAAATTGTCACGAGCTAACACTCATGCCGGGAGAAATAGTCGTCTCCCATTCAGCCGGAGGAGGAGGTTACGGGCACCCCTCCTTGAGACAGGAAGAAAAAGTTTTAAAGGACTTTGAAGAAGGCATAATCAGCAGAAATAGAGCTGAGTCTGTTTACGGAGTTTCAATAACTGAGACTAATGAGATAGATCATGAGAAGACAAAACATTTAAGAGAAACACTTCTCAAATCACACTAAAAAGATACATTCAGAGAAAAACTATGAAAAACAGAATTGTCAAATTTTCCCAGTTTGGTGGACCAGAAGTTCTAAAAATAATTTTGGAAGATAGAAAGTGCCCGCGAGATGATGAAGTACGAGTTAAAATAAAAGCATTGGGCTTAAACCAGGCTGAAGTTATGTTACGGGAAGGGCGATATGTAGAGCAGCCTTCGCTACCATGTAGACTAGGTATTGAGGCAAGCGGTATCGTTGAGGCAGTTGGCAAAAACGTAGATTGTATTGATATCGGTGATCAAGTTTGTTGCCTTCCATTTTTGTCCTGGGACAAATATGACTCTTGGACAAACCAATCAATACAAAAATATGGAACATATGGAGAAACAGCTATTGTTCCCGCTTGGACAATTACTAAAAAACTTTTAAGCCAATCTTTTGAAGACTCCGCTGCATCCTGGTGCCAATACCTAACAGCCTGGGGCGGATTAGTTAATAATGTTAACCTAAAAAAGTGCAAAAATTGCGTTATTACGGGCGCCTCAAGTAGTGCGGCTTTAGGCGCAATGCAGATAGTAAAAACCTTTGGAGTAAAGGTTATTGGAATAAGTAGAAGTCTAAAAAAAGAGCCTCAGCTTCTTAAGCTAGGTTACGATCAAATACTATCTCTCGACGATCCAGAGATTGAAAAGAAATTACTTCTTTCAACGGAAAATGTTGGTTTTGATGTAGCATACGATTGCATTGGAGGAGAGCATTTCTCGAAGCTAATCAATTGCGTAAAACCTCGAGGCATAATAGTGAATTACGGGAATTTAAATCTGAATCATGCGGAAGTCTTTACTCTACCACTTCTTAGTAAACGAATATTAATAAAATTTCATAGCATTTTTGATACAACTAGAAATAATATTGAGCGCAGAAAAGGAGTGTCATGGATCAACAATAAACTTGAAGCCGGAGTTTTAAAGCCCATAATAGCAAAAATATTTAAGTTGGACGAGATCGTAGAAGCCCATCGTTACCTAGACAAAGGCGGTCACCTAGGGAAAACAATTGTAATTCCCTGACTTTGAGAAGCTAAATAATGACGTTATCTATAATTGCAAAAGATCATGTTTCTGGAGATATTGGAGTTTGTGGCTATACAGATATCCCTTGCTTTGGCTCTTTAGTACCACATGTAAGTTTAAAAGGGGGAGTAGCAACCCAGGCATACGTTAATGTTGACAACGGCCTTAAGTTTCTTGAGTCATTAGAAAACGGTCATGATGCGATCTATTCAGGTAACAGCGTTATTAACGAAGACCCTAATAGTAATATGCGACAGATGATTGCGATCGACTCAAAAGGAAATACCTTTGAACATACGGGAGATGATTGTTTAAACTACAAAAACTCTTTGGCTGGCGAAAATTTTGTAATCGCTGGAAATTGCTTATATAGCAGCGAGGTAATTGAAAATACTGCGAAACATTTTAAAAAAAGTACATTTGAAAGTTTCCCTCTCAGGCTTATCAAGGCAATTCAAGAAGGAGAACGAAGTGGCGGACATGCGAGAGTTATTGAGTACAACGATCCAAAAACTAAGCAAATCATAGAAAGACCTACAACAGAAGTTTTTGGAAATATAATGTCGGCTGCTCTCATAATAGCCTCCCGAAAACCAGAATTGTGTCATAATCTAAGGGTTGATGCATCAGAGAATGCAATCTTCGATCTTGAGCATACATACATTAATACCAGGGACTCGGCAGAAAAACTTGACAGATTCTACAACGGATCAATAGTTGTCAAACCATTTTTTTGGAGAAGAATTTCCTCATAAAATTATTATATGTCTTCTATTGGCATAAATGGAACATTAATCCCGAAGGCTTCTGGACCAAAAACTTTTAAAGCTTTTTCACTTCTCATCATTGGTGGCACAGAGACACCTAACACGGTAACTCGTTGCCCATATCGAAGAGTTTCAGTAGTAAGAGGTTCAGCAGTCTCCGAGTCAAAGATACATATTAGGTCTGGAACCAATGCCTTAATTACACCGTCGACCCTAGCAATAAGATTTTCATTTTGAATTTCAATCTCCATTATGCCGGAAAATTGTTCAAGCCCATAGATTTTGGCATTACCTTTCGCAAACCCAGCTTGAGTTTCTCTAAAAATGTCAATAATTTTACCCTTAAAAATTATTTTTCCAAATGAATAGG
>MDTB01160388.1_pt1 | contig 10720 bp, 10 predicted proteins | sample 811161 | NCBI WGS metagenome assembly MDTB01 (sample SAMN05326650, study PRJNA326480) | marine metagenome | isolation source: seawater | place: Mediterranean Sea | collected 2009 | reverse complement strand
CTGTAAGCCCTCATATTGGCCTGTAAAACCACATTTTGAAGCTACATTTACGATAAGAAGCACTTTTCCCTTATAATCTTTGAATCTAAGATCATTTCCGTCAATATCTTTAAATTTAAAATCATATGCATTTAAAGTATAAGACTCTGCGGGGCTTGAAGGAAAAATTCCAGTAATAATGAGAAATAATGAATAGAGCATTGCACGAAACATATAACTAGCCTAACTGAAGAAAATTAAATAGGAAAAAATTAAAATATTATTAAATCACTCTATAATAGATATAAATCTGAAGGACCTAGTAAGATTAATATTGCAATCTATACACGTTTAAAAATCCAATAAAAGACGGATGTAACCATTTACTAGTTACTCCCGGCTATACGAAGGATTATTTTAAAAAATAATTACCACTCAGACTTAAAACATGAACTAACAGATTTTGTTTTATGATAATAATCTCTTGCAGCACGTCTACTAAACGAGCTGCTGATACCTGAACCGCGATATCCACGTCTTGCTCCACCACTCACCAAAGCTATAATTGGTAAAAACATTATGGAGAGTAGGGCTTTTGCAGTAAAAGTAAGAATTTTTTCAATCTGATACTTATCCTTAGAATGCTTTCCTGAAGGTTCAGTATAAATTTTAGTTTCAGTATTAATACTAATAAACTCAGGCTCCTTTAGGTTTCCTATTTCTTTGGGTTCTTTAAGTATCTCAAAAGATGTAATTGAAGAGAATATAAACTTTCTATCGGCCTCCCTAGTATGACAGTATGCCTCTAAATAATCATTATAGTTAAACTCTAGGGCCTTAATAGGAGAAACTATCCTTATAGTTTTATCTCCTTTTTTATCTGTATACCAAATCTTCACTTTATTGCGAGAATTAGCAATCTTTTGAAAACTTTCCCAAGAAATAGACATAAATATACTTTAACATATAAAATAATAGGGTTTTATATATATATGAGCAGTTTACACATTAATAATTCAGAAGAAGTGATAGAGAAAGCTAATAAATTATCATCAGAAGGAAGAATTGATGAGCTAAGAGATTTATTAAGAAATATAAATGAGGAAATTGATAGATTTCCTTTAGATGAAAGAAGTGAGGTCAACCAGCTATCCTTGCTGAGAAGTAAGCACGAAGTTGAATCACTAATAGAAAGACATGTAGTGGTTGAGGAAGAAGGTCTAGAAGAAAGTGGAAAAAATCAGTCTCATAATGATTATGTAAATATAGAAAAATTATTATCTAATGATAATTTCTTTATTATTTGCATTATTGTTTCTGTTTTAAGTGCAATAGGCTTCTTTAAATTCGGATGGAGCTTCTTGTTTGCTTTTATTCCATTATTCTTTTTTAAGGGCTGGAAGTCTAAGTAAAATAAATTCCTATGTGTATTATATAGATAAGATGAAGCTAACTGTTTGTGAATTATTTGCAGGGATTGGGGGTTTTAGGCTTGGGCTCGAAAAGTCTCAATGGAAAACTATTTGGGCAAATCAATTTGAGCCTACTGAAAAAAAATCTCAATATGCTGCAAATTGCTACATAAAGAATTTTGGAAAAAATGAACTAGTTATAGATGATATAAATAATATTGATATATCTAAAATTCCAAATCATGAACTATTAGTTGCTGGCTTTCCATGTCAGGACTACTCTGTTGTAGCCGTAAAACCAAAAGGTATTGAAGGAAAAAAAGGTGTTCTTTGGTGGAATATTTACAATGTAATAAAAGAAAAGTCCCCAAAGTACATACTTTTAGAAAATGTAGACAGGCTTTTAAGCTCGCCAGGGAACCAAAGAGGCCGAGATTTTGCAATAATACTAGGATCATTGAGAGACTGTGGTTACTTCGTTGAATGGAGAGTCATTACAGCATCAGATTATGGTTACCCACAAAAAAGAAAAAGAGTCTTTATATTTGCAACTCTGAATACAACAGATATGGCTTATCAGATGCAGTTAGGACTCACTAGTCCGTCAAGATACCTAATTCATAATGGTTTTTTTTCTGAGGATTTTAAAGCAGAAGTTCAAATGGCAAATGAAACTTTCGACTTTTATAATCAATCACATTTTAATGATAAGATAAGTAAAATAACAAAAGATTTTGGAATAGAAAATCCTATACGATTTGAGAACTCTGGATTCATGGTCCAAAACAATAAAAAATCATTTGAAATTCATCAAAGAAAAATTAAACCAATAAAAACTTTAGATAATAAAACTTTACGCGATATACTCGAATTCAAAGTTGGAGGAGAGTTCTATATTAAAAATAATATAGGTAGAAAACTTAACAAGGTTATTAAAAGAAAATATAAATCTGAAATTGATGAAAGGCATAGAAAGACATGGAGATACTGGAAGGGAGCAAAAAAAGAAATAAGAGAAAAAAAGGTTAATGGAAATACAGGAGAAGAAATATCGATTACATATAATTACGATATGGGCCCAGTACCTTTTCCTGATAAACTTGACTCACCTTCACGTACTATTCTAACTAGTGAGGGCTCAAAGAACCCAAATAGAACTACTCATGTAATCAAAGATCCAAGAAGTAAAAGATTTAGACTTTTAACCCCTATTGAGTGTGAGAGATTAAATGGATTTGATGATAATTGGACATCTATTAAGGAAATTACAAACAAAAAACGATATTTCCTTTTAGGTAATTCATTAGTTGTTGGATTAATTGAAAAAATGGGAAGAAGATTAAATTTAATTAATAAAGAAGCTACACCTTTATTAAGGTGGGCAGGAGGGAAAACACAGCTTCTCCCTCATCTAATTAATAAAATACCAAAAAAATTTAATAGTTATTACGAACCATTCTTTGGTGGTGGGGCGTTATTCTTTGAAATGAAGAATAAATCATATCTTTTAGGTAAAAAAGCCTATTTGTCTGACTCAAATAAAGAGTTAATTAATTTTTATAATACTATAAAATTTAGCCCAAAAGAGTTTTATTCTAAATTAGAAGAATTAGTTTTATATAAAATGAAGGAATTAGAAAATGAAAGGAGCATGATTTTAAAATTTATACAAAAATTCCTTTTAAAAAAATACCAAAATAAATTTTATAAAATCAAAGATAATCGTAAAATATTAGAGATAATAAATTTACAATCAAAGAATAAAAAGAAATTAAGTATTTTAGCTAAACAATTAAAATTAAATGAGGAAAAATCTCTAGATTTTTATAATAGTATGAGAGAATGGGATAGGACCCCTGATGAGAGAAAAAATAAGGAAAATATAAAAGAATTTTCAAATTATAATGAATTGGAAAAAGCTGCTAGATTCTTATTTTTAAATAAAACCTGCTTTAATGGCTTATACAGAGTAAGTAAAAAAAATTATTTCAATGTACCACTAGATAAAACCAAAAGAAGTATTTCATGTTCCTTTAGTTCAATTGATAGTACCAGTAGAGCATTAAGTAGATCGATATTTTCAAGTGGAGATTTTGCTGACTTAAAGGGAAAAATAAAAAAAGGTGATTTCGTTTATCTAGACCCCCCTTATTATCCGATTAAAAAGAATTCATTTACTACATATACTTATCAGGATTTTAATGAAAAAGATCACAAAAGACTATTAAAATTTTGTAATCTTATCAATAGAAAAGGTGCTTTTTTTCTACTTTCTAACTCAAAACATCCAAGCCTTCTTAAATTGTATAAAAGCTATAATATTATTGAGGTTGATGCTAGGAGAAATATTAACAGTAAGGGTGCGGGTAGAGGGAAAGTTAAAGAGTTGATAATTAGAAATTATTTATGAGACAATAATTAAAGAATATATTTTATAGTTACAACCAAGTTTAAAAGAGGTTTTATGTCTGATATAGCTGGTCCAAAGAATACGCAAACAGGAGAGATGGCAGAGCTTTCCATCATACCTCATTTAAATAGACAAAATTATTTATTTAGTCATCAGTACCTAATAAAAAACGGAAGCTTAAAGGGTACTAAGAAGTATATCGATTTTCTGATAAATGATGGCGAAAGGAAAATCGGAATAGAAATGAAATGGCAGCAAGGAAATGGAACAGCTGAAGAAAAAATACCCTATATAGTAATTCTGTATAAAAATCTAATAGAAAGGAAACTTTTAGATAAAGCCTACATAGTTTTAGGCGGTACTGATTATACATCGACTACAACTGGATGGACTTTAAGAAATTTCTATATCAATAAACTTCCTGAGTTTTTAGATTATGAAGGTGTAGAGATTTTAAACTACGAGGATTTTTTAGCTAAAATAAATTCTAGAGATTTATAGAACAATGACAGTAAGTTTAAAAAATATTGATATAAGAATTCTAAACCAGGTAAGGTGGGTTTCAACTAAACATGATTTTGTTAAATTATTTAACGAACTTTTTTCTAATTCTATTTCACACGATATGGCGATTGGATACTTTACCTCTGAATGGATTAAAAGGAATTCGAACGGAATAGGAAATTTTCTAATTAATGAAGGTAGGGCTAGATGGATTATGTCACCAGCATTATGTGATAATGACTTGATTCAATTTGAAAACTATGAGAGTAAAAATTTTGATGAAAAAAGCAATATTATCGAAAGCATAATATCAAAAAATATAGATAATGTAATAGAGAATCTGTCTAATAATAAAAAGATAATCTCTTCTATTAATAATTTAATCCAAAATGACAAGCTCGAGGTTCGTATTGCTGTTCCAGTTAAACTTATTGGTGGCTTATTTCATAGCAAGCAGCATTGGTTTACGGACTCAGAAGGATTAACAATCCGTTTAAATGGTAGTTCTAATGCTACAGGTGCAGGAATAAGTACAAATTTTGAAACAATAGATTTACACACTAACTTCAAGAAAGATGCAAATCATACAGATACATCAAATCAAGATGCCTATACTAAAAAGGATGAATTTGATAGTCTTTTTAAAAATAAAGAAGAAAACATATATCAATATACTACAAAACCATTATCTGAAGCATTAAAAAATAGAATACTAAAAGCCGCAAATTCTAAAGCTAGTCCTAACCTTAGTGATGATCCCATTAATTCACAATCATCTGAATCTGTTAATTCTGGAAAATTGACGATTCCTGGAAAATATTATGTGGACGAAAGGTATTCTGAGATACAGAAGAAGGCAATTAATGCATGTATAGAAAAAAAATACTCAATCATTTTAGAAATGGCAACTGGAACAGGGAAAACAATTACTGCTTTGATGGCACTCAGTAAATACTTAGAGCAGAAAGAGGAAAAAGAGGTTTTAATTTGTATTACCTGTCCTAATGAAATTTTAGTTAATCAATGGATTGAAACTATTAAGGAATGTGGGGTTCCATCCAATGAAATCTATGCATTCGAAAGCAGTGATAAACCATCGATTAGTGATTTAAATAATCAAGTAATGCAATTTAATGATTTACGTAATTTTAAAGTATTAATCTTTAAACACGAAGCAATTATGAACAAGAAAATTCAACGCTGGATTACGAAAGTCGCTGATGAAACTTTTTTTATAGTTGATGAGATTCATAGAATTATGTACAGCCCTCAGGGGTTAGACTTAGACATAAGAGAATTTTTTCTTAAGCTTCCTAATAAAGTCGGACTAACAGCCACAGTATCCAGAAGAGTGTATAGTGATAAAATAGAAGATCCCGATGATTTTGTAAAAAATTATTTTGGACCTGAATCGAATGTTGAGATTGTCAACCTATATGATGCTATACATAAACATAAGATACTATGCCCATATGTTTATCATTGCATAAATTATGAGCTGGATGATGAAGAATTTAGAGAAGCTTTGGTGTACTACAAAAGAATTAAACCTTATGCAACTAATGATAAAGAAGATACCTCATATAATCCTACATCAGCCATATACGCACTCACTCAATTCATTCATAGCGTCGAATCTAAGAATGAAAAATTAATCCAACATCTAATAAGGCATGGAGTTGAAAAATTCGGTAAAACAATATTTTTTATTCCTGGCTCTCATAGAGATAAGCTTCATAACCATTTCATGAAAAATAAAATTAAATTTTCTCATATTGATGCAAACACTCCAACAAAAGAAAGATTCTCGAAGTTAAATCAATTAGAGGAAGGTATCACTCAGATTATAACCTCACATACTATATTAGATGAGGGTATAAATATCCCTTCCATAAACACTGCATTCATTACTTTTGCTGCTAGAGAACCCAGACAAGGAATACAAAGAAGAGGGAGAGTTTTAAGACTAAGTGATGGTAAAGAAAATGCAGATATTTTTGATTTAATATGTAATGTAGATAAAAACATCATGAAAATTGTTTCCAAAGAAGATAGATCAGCAGCTAAAAATTTTATAGAATGGATAACAGTAAGGGAAAACGAAAGAAAAGAAGAATATAAAAAATCTGCAATGAGGGTTGAGACTTATTAATTTATATTTGACATAAAGACTCTAAAAATAATATTATTAATAATGAGCAAAAAAACTGTAGAAAATAATGATCAAACAGCTTTTCAAAAACACATGGAAACCCTGAAAAAAGATTACCCAGTAAATTACTCAATATATACCGATTTGAGCAAGATAACTCCAGAACAATCGACACTTCAAATAACATCAGAATGGAAAATTTTAAAACCCAAGATAACCAAAATATTAAAAAATCATTTACCGGATAAAAAATGAACCTTGAAGAAGTAAGTATTTCAAATTTTAAACGTTTTAATGGAGATGAAGACAAAAATTGTATAGATTTCAGGGTCACTAGAAATAAACCATTATCAATTGTTGTTGGTGGCAATGGTATTGGGAAGTCCACGGTATGGGAAGCAGTTACATGGGCTTTTTTTGGAAAACACTTAATTGAAGATAGGGTTAAGGAAGCTAAAAAGATGGGCGATGAATGGTCATTAGTCACCCCTCTGACTCCAGCATACATTGAAGCAAAAAAGAATAATCAAAAAACATTTCAGGTAAAAGTCTCTGTTGATATAAGCTTAGATCCAACTGAATTTGAAAATGTAAAAAGTAATTTTAGTGACAAAGAATCGAATAAATTTAATATTACTAGAATAACTGTTGTTAAGTTTAAAGAAGATTCTAATGGTGTACCTTCTTGGGATTACCTTAAAGAGCCTAAAAATAATTATTATGATAGTGTTTCAATTAGTCAAAAGACTAAAAGTGGATGGGTTCCACTCGACGCAAACCATACTGTAAAGCAAGGATTTATTCATTCCTTCGCTCCATTTGGTATTAGAAAATATTATTTTTTTGACGCTGCCAACGAAGACATCGTTAGTTTATCTAGTGATGCATTGAAAGTTAAGCAAGCGGTTCAGCAATTGTCCGGAATTACTAAGGCAGGAGATTTAATATTTATGATTGAAAAATACCAAAGGGAGGTTCAAATACCTGGCGCAATTGATTTTACAAATAAAAAAAATCAACTAATAAAGATTATTGATATACATACAAGGGATCGTGAAAAATTATTACCAAGAATTGAGTCTTTTGATTCAAGAAGAAGAGAACTAAAAAATTCAATTTCTGACTTAAAAGTAGCTCTTAAAAACAGTAAGTACAGTGAAAGAAAAACTTCCAGAATAACCGAGCTTCAAGCTGAGAATCGTGAAAAAAAGGCTCTGATTAATGAGCAGACCAGAATTCTTAAGGAAAAATTAGCTATAAATCTACCTTTAATATTAGGACAAAAATTATTTAAAAATTTACAAGACAATATTAAGAAAGAAGTTGATCAAGGTAAATGGCCAGAAGGTTTACGCTTAGAAGATATAGATAATCTAGAAAGAATATTAAAAGAAAAAGAACTGTTAAGTAAATCAGTAAAAACAATTAATTTATCTGTCAAAGAGAGTGAAAAATTTGTGGCAAATTTAATTAAAAATCTCAAGAATTATTTGATTAAAATGGACCAAATTAAACAAAAAGGAGTAGAAATTTCAGATTTACCTAGAAGGATTAGTACGATTTTAGCTTCTATTCCTGATAATCAAAAAAATATTCAAGATATTTCTAAAGAAATATCAGAAAAAGAAAACAAATTAGATATAAATGAAAAAGAAATTCAAGAAATTTATCGTGAGATGAACATAGAAGAAGGGGAATTGGCTCATATTGGTAAAACTTCACGAAGATTAAATGAAGATCAACAGGCTCTAAATATGTTAGAACAACAAAACAAGGACGATAGAGAGGAACTCACAAGACTAAGAGGTGTAATAGAACATAATGAAAAAGAAAAAGAAAAATTGGAAAATAAAGAAGCTGGTAATGATATTGAAGTAAATCGATTTAAGGCTTTGACTCAACTTAAGCAACATCTGGAAAAACAAATAAATGTTTTTGAAGATACTAATAGGGTTGAAATAAATAAAAATATGAATGAGTCATTAACTAAAATTTTTGGGAAAGAGAAGGTTTATAATAATATAGATATAAACGAAAAATACAGCCTTATGGCGGATAAGGGTGCAGTAAATATTGGAAGTCAATCTCGTGGGCAAAGACTCAGTATAGCTTTAACTTTCGTACTTGGTCTAATAAAAAGCTCGGGAGCAAGTCCACCATTACTTATTGATGCCCCAACGGCACACATTGATGGCGATAGGGCCCTCAGTTTGTTCCAATGCTACAAAGAAAACTCACACCAGACAGTTTGCTTTATGATGCCAGGAAGAGAAATAGGTGCAGGAAAAGAGGAGACAAAGTATCTACTTGAAAATTGTAATTCGATTTGCACATTAAAACTAGGTTCAAATGGAGCCATATCAATTAAAGGTGGGTATCATCCTTAAAATGGAGATTCACTATGGAAAATAAAGAAAATATTTTTGAAAGGCTTGGAAAGATAAGGCTCCACATAGCTGGAGAATACGCCGACAAGTTTACCACTTTAACAGAAAAAAGTACCAACAGGGGACAGAATAGGGTGCTCCATTTTATATTTGCTTCTATTGCTTCTTCAAAAAATGAATTTTATGCAGATTTTAGTAAAAGAAAAGTTAGTGATAAAGGTACAGGATTTAATGATAAAAATGTTTATGAACATTCTGGGGTTGCAGCAAGTAATAGTGATGAGCAAATAATGCTAATACTTTCGATTGCATACCAATATTATAAAGATTATAAAAAAAGCATTAATAGTTTTGATGAAATTTATTCCATGGAAAATCGAGAGATTGTAAATCCTACAAATCTAGCCGCAACCAGAGGATTAGAAATTCTAATTGAAGATGATTTTGATTTTGACAATGACGATATATTTAAAAACCTAAGAGAGTACTATTAACTAAGAAGTTTTAATGGATGCCATATGGATTTAAAACAATATAATTATTTAGAGTTACTAGAAAAAGCGAATGAGTTTGTTGTAAACAATGATAAAGATTCATTGCTAATTATAAAAAAAGAGTTTGAAAATAGAATTGAATCAAAAAAGGAGAAGGGTAAGAATCCATCTAAGGGATCATTGGCTGGTTACTATGAGATATCTAAAATAATAGAATCTATTTATGGATAAAATTAAGCTTTAACCTATAAAATGCGACAGAATTAGCAAATCAATTAGAAAAAATATTAATATAAGTAATATCGCCAACTTCTTATTACTTTTAATATATTTTAGAAGATTTATTGTGCTTTTAAAGCTCTTATTCAGTACATTTTTGATTAACATCCCGAATTTATTGTAGCATTAAAAAAAATAAAATATTAGACTTATGATATGAGAGGATTAGGGATAGTTCTGTTTTTCGTTTTATTTGTTGTCTTTTACGTACTCCAAGAGGCCGGCAGAGGAGCAAAGAAGGGTGCATCTATAGCTAAAAATGCATGGGATGCAGCAAAACAAAAAAGGAGGGGGAATAACTTTAGGTTAAATGATGTCGTAAATACTATAGATATAGAAAACAATAAGACAGACATTAACAATGAGATTGAGCCACTTTATTCCAATAATTACCCTGAAACGAATCCAATAAAGTGTTTCTTTGATGCTTATAATAGAAATACACCAATCGCTTTATATAACAGAATTCAATATGAAAGCTTATATCTACTGATGGCAATAATGTGGGCTGATGGGAGAGCACTTAAAGAAGAGGCATCGAATATATATAATTTAAAGGATATGTTTATTACAGCCACTAAACAATTGATTAGTGGCAAGCCTTTATTCCATGAACATGGCCTCAATATATCTTTGTATCAACAAGGGATTGAACTTTTATATGATGATGCTATTTCAAATTCTAACAATATGCATGAAAAAGGTAATCTTATTAAAGAGATACCCAGCAGATGTAAATCTATAACAAGTTCTCTTTCAAAACTCAACGACCTTGGTTGCCCAACTTCTACATTTATTCCTGCAATAATACAGACCCTTATTGAGATAGCTATGGTAGACAATCATTTAGATTCTTCTGAAGAAGAAATGTTGTTTCTTATAGGAAGAGAACTGAGTTACTCTCAAGTTGACATAATGAATATGATTCAAAGATTAAAGTAAAGATCAATATAATTTATTTATTCCCGAAGGTTATATTCTTTACAAGCTGACCATAATTATATTAAAGTTTACATAAGATATATTTTGCGTGAAAAAAGAAAAAACTTTAGTTTACATAATAGGGATATAATTACTACTAATTTGATTATAAGTGTTTTGAG
>MDTB01240527.1_pt1 | contig 10721 bp, 11 predicted proteins | sample 811161 | NCBI WGS metagenome assembly MDTB01 (sample SAMN05326650, study PRJNA326480) | marine metagenome | isolation source: seawater | place: Mediterranean Sea | collected 2009 | reverse complement strand
TTATCTATCAAAAACATTAGTTGAAAAATATAAAGGACAAGTGCCCAAGACTTACGTAGAATTAGAACAATTACCTGGGGTTGGACACAAGACGGCTAGCGTTGTGATGTCTCAAGGATTTGGATTTCCAGCCTTTCCAGTCGACACCCATATTCATAGACTTGCTCAGAGATGGGGCTTAACAAATGGAAAAAATGTTGTGCAAACAGAAAAAGATTTAAAAAAAATCTTTCCAAAAAAATACTGGAATAAGCTTCATTTACAAATAATATGGTATGGTAGAGAATTTTGTAAAGCTAGAGATTGTCATGGAATAGCTTGTAAAATTTGTAAAAGCTGTTATCCAAATAGAAAAAAACCAGTTAAAACAAAAAAAACATAATCTTAAAATGAAAGTTATAGGTATTGGGAACGCAATAGTAGATGTCATTTGCAAAGTTGAGGAAACTTTTTTAAATAATAACAAGTTAACTAAGAGCACCATGAAGCTTGTTGACGAGATTGAATTTAAAAAACTACTTTCAAACCTTAAAATTGAAGATACAGTCTCTGGCGGTTCTGTAGCAAATTCAATTGTTGGTCTTTCACAATTGGGAAATGAAGTCGGTTTCATTGGTAAAATAAATAACGACGAGCTTGGCACTAAGTACGAAAAGGGATTAAAAAAAGAGAATGTACAATTTTTTTACTCAAAGAAAAATGAAGCGACCCCTACCGGAACTTGTTTAATTTTAATAACTCCTGACTCTGAAAGAACTATGGTCACCTTTCTTGGAACAGCTGGAAAAATTAGTGACAAAGACTTAGATATTGATGCAATAAAAAAAAGTGAAATTTTATTTCTCGAGGGTTATCTTTGGGATGAGGGAGATCCTAAAAAAGCATTTGAAAAGGCAATAAATAACTCAAATAAAGTTGCCATGTCATTATCAGACTTATTTTGTGTTGAAAGACATAAGCCTCATTTTTTAGAATTAGTTAAAAACAAATTAGATATTACATTTGCAAATGAGCAAGAAATTATGTCTTTAATTGAAGTAAAAAATCTTGATGACATTATTAGTTTTGCAAAGGAAATTAATAAATTAATTATTATTACTCGAGGAGAAAAAGAAGCTATAGCAATTTGTGGCGACGAAGTTGCTGAATGTGAAGCAAAAAAAAATCTTAAAATTAAAGATTTAACAGGAGCAGGAGATTTATTCGCTGCAGGTTTTCTACATGGATACATTAACAATAAATCCTTGAAAGAAAGTCTAATAATTGGGACAGATATGTCATCTAAAGTAATTCAAATTATTGGTGCCAGACTTTAAAAAGTTTACTTTTTTCTTCTTCTAAAACTTCCTTTTCCTTTTTTTGGTTTAACTATTCTTTTTCGATACTTTCTTGTAAAAAGATCTAAAGCGATTTTATTTCTTTTCTTCATAGCAGATAGCCGTCTTTACTATTAAGTATAAAATTTTCATCAGAAAATTTACTTTTGATTTTTTTTCTTAATCTATAAATATGAGTTTCAACAGTATGTGTATCTACATCCTCTGCATAATTCCAAACTTTCTTTAGAATTGTGTCTTTATGTACAGAATTTTTTTGACTTAATAATAATTCTAAAAGTTGAATCTCTTTTTCAGTTAATAGTATATAATTTTTATCTTTTAATAATTTTTTCTCATTTTTATTCAAAGTATATTGCTTAATTATAATCGAGGAATTTTTATTAAAATTTCTCTTGGCGACAGAATTTTCAATTATACTATTTAGATCTTCTACTTTAATTGGTAATGAAAGTTTATCATAAAAATATTCTGGTAAATTTAAACTTGAGTATGAAACAAGTATTTTTACTCCATTATTTTTATTTATTAATTCTTTTTGTAAATTTTTCGTTTTAAAATAATCTTCATGTATCAATAATACATCATGATTTTTTAACAAATCGTCACTTAAATTTTTAGAATTAAAGATTAATTTGAACCTTAAATGGTCTTTAAGTTCTGCTAACGAAATGTTAAAGTTTTCTGAACCAAAAGTTAAAACATTTATTTCATGCATATAATTATAAAAAATAAAACTCTATCTTTAGATACTTATAAAGTAAAATGTTCGATTGGTAAAAGAGGAATTAACGTGAAGAAAAAAGAAGGTGATTTAATTACACCCAAAGGAAAGTTTAAAATTAAACATCTGATGTACAGAAATGATCGAATACCTTATATAAAATCCAGCATTAAAAAGATTATTATTCGCAAAAATATGGGTTGGTGCGATGATCCCAAATCAAAAAGTTATAATAAACTTATCAAATTCCCATTTAGTTATAATGCAGAAAGAATTTATAAAAAAGATAATACTTACGATATAATTTTGGTTTTAAATTTTAATTCTAATCCAGTTATAAAAAATAAAGGAAGTGCGATTTTCATCCACGTTGCAAAGAAAAATTATAAAAAAACAAATGGTTGCGTTGCTATTAAGAAAAAAGACATGAAAAAAATAATTTCAAAAATAAATCATAAAACACAAGTTATAATAAATTAATTTCTTTCTCCAAATATAGAACTGCCAATTCTTAAGTAGGTAGAATTATAATTAATAGCCAACATATAATCTGAAGACATGCCCATGCTTAAATCATGAAAACCTAATGAAGCATTTAATTCTGATAAAATCTTAAAATATTTCTCTGTATTATTATCGTTAGGTGGGATAGCCATTAGGCCCAAAATATTCATTTTATTTTCTTTACTACAGTAACTATAAAATTCATCAACTTCATTAAATGGGATACCAGATTTTTGTTGTTCACTACCAATGTTAACCTGTATAAAATAATTAATAGATTTATTTATAGCGTTTTGACTTTTCGATAAAATATCCGCCAATTTCTGGTTGTCTAATGAATGTATATAATCAAAAACTTCTACAGCTTTTTTGGCTTTATTGCTTTGCAGCTTGCCAACCATATGAAGTTTTAAGTCAGTTCTATCTTTTCTAATATCTCTCCATTTTGACTCTGCTTCTTGAACTTTATTTTCACCATAATGTAAATGTCCATGTTCTATTAAAGGCATTATATGGTTAAGTTCAAAAGTTTTACTAACAGCTACAATATTAATATTTTTATTTCCAGTTTTTTTAATTTTAGAATTTATTTTGTCAAATCTTTCAACTATCATAGGTCTATGTTTGTCTTAAAAAAAAAATATTTTTTCATTATAGAAAGTATAAAAGATATTGAATTAAAAAATATAAAAAATTTTGGAAAATATAGTGTTATTTATAGAAATAATGCTCACGAGCACATAGATAAATTGAAAAAATTTCGATCTAACTGTAAAACACAAAAAATACCATTCTTTGTAGCTAATAACATCAATTTAATGAATAGACTTAAAGCAGATGGTTTATTTATTTCGGCACATAATAAAAGATTAAATCTCAAAAATATAAGAAGGAATAATCTAAAAATTATTGGTGCTGCACATAATATCAAAGAGATCAATTTAAAAAAATTACAAGGATGTTCAAATATTTTTTTATCTCGATTATTTAAAACCTCTTATAAAAATAAAAAAGATTATCTGGGTGTTATTAAATTTAATTTAATTGCAAAATCTGTTAAAACTTCTCTTACACCCCTAGGAGGCATTAATCTTTATAATTTAAATAAATTAAAAATTGTGAAATGTGAAACAGTTGCTCTATCTTCTTTAATAAAACTTGAACCGGTTAAAGCACTTAAAAGTTTAAAATAGTAGATCCAAAAAAAAAGGGGCGATATTATCGCCCCTTTTAAATTTAAATCAAAGTACTAATTAAAACGCAAATGTCATTGCGATAATTGTCTCTGCTAAGTCCACGTTTTGTGCGTAACCAACGTTTTCAACATCCATTCTAGCTATAGACAAAGTAGCACCACCTAAAGAGTATGCTAATTGAACTGAGTCCAATTCTACGTCGTAGATTGTATTTGAGCTAGTGCTCTGATTAGCTGCAGACTCTTCTCTAGTGTAAGACACTGAAAGATCATCATTAACTGCGTAACCTATTGAATAACCTGTATTCTCATAGTATTCTACTACAGTTGCAGCTCTGTTAGCTTCTAACATTTCAGGAGCTTTGTATGATTTACCATAACCAATTGTTACGTTTCCTGCTGCGTAAGTTATCGCATAAGAACCACCTTCTTCTAATTGGTCTTCTGTTGTAACACCGTCATCATAGTCGTTAACGTCATAGTAGTGAGCAGCTACAGACAAACCATCAACTGGTGATGTCGTAATAGAATACTCTTCTCTAGAGTTTCCGCTTGATGCACTTGCATTACCGCTTGATCCATCTAAACTTTGTTGCCCGTAAGCAGCAGTGATTTTAGTTGAAAATGGTAACTCAGGTGTATGATATTGAATGTTAGCTGTGTTAGCTGCACCGATATCACCCGGGTAAGTTATACTAGGACTTGTACCTGTGTCAGACATAGATGTATATGCTGATTGGTCCCATGTGTATTTCTTGTTATTTCCACATTCAGATACACAAGCTTTAACTGTTCCCATATCTCCCATTGTTAGAGAAATTTGAGTATCGTCTTGCACTACTGCACCAGAATTAGCAGTACCTGGATCTAGTTCCATAGAGTAGCTCCATGTGTAACCGTTATCCATTTCACCGCTTGCTGTGAAGTTTAATTCATTAGTAATACCAATACCATTGTCTGTTTGTACACCGCTAGATATGTTATAAGTAGCTTTAGCTGTACCGTTAACTGTTACTTCACCTGCATTAACAGAAAACATTAAAGACAAAGATGCGATAGAAACTAATAAAGTTTTCATTATTGTTTTCATATTTTATCCTTTGTTTAGTTTAATTATTCAAAAACAAAATTAATTGCTAATTGAATAATATGTTTTAAAACATGGTTACAAATTAACATTTTGAATACGAATTTGTTCTAAATTGACCGTTTTTATTGATTTTTTTAGTTTATGTTGCATAATTGCAACATAATAAAAGCCCACTAATTAAGCTAATTCGTGAGTTTTCAACTATTATTTTGTGTTTTTAACATCTTTAAACTAAAAATATTAAACAAATGTACAAGGTTATTTTAATTTCAATTTTTAGTCTTCTTTTATTGTCTTGCCAAGCGATCAAGCCCAAAAAAGTCGATACCAGAGAAACGCCGGTTAATGTTCAAGAAAGAGCAAAAAAAAATGTAAAAGAAGGAAAAGGTGCATCTTTAGATAATTTATTAAGAGGTGGACGTGGAACCACTTATGAGTTTAGTACTTCTAACCCTATGTGGAGAGCTTCACTAGAAATTCTAGATTTTATCCCAATGGCAACCGTAGATTATTCTGGAGGTATGATAATTTCTGACTGGTACACAGGAAATGATTCAAAAAATAATGAGGCAATAAAAATATCTATAAGATTTCTTTCTAATGAAGTTAGAAGTGATAGTTTAAAAATTATAATTCATAAAAAGAACTGTCAATCGGCTGCGCAGTGTAAAGTTACACTTCTTAATAACTCTAAAATAAGTGATGAGCTACGATCAACAATTATGAGAAAAGCTGCCCTGTTGGAAAAAGAGTCTAAATCTAAGAAAAAAAAATAAATTTTAAATGGAAAGAGTAAATTTTCACTTAATCGAAGAAAAGTGGCGGAGTAAGTTTGAAAGAAAAAAACTTTACAATAAAAATGGGAAAAAATTTTATTGCTTAGAAATGTTTCCTTATCCTTCAGGAAAAATACACATGGGACACGTAAGAAATTATACAATTGGTGATGTTGTGGCGCGATATAAATTTTTAAATGGTTTTAATGTTCTTCACCCTATGGGTTGGGATTCTTTTGGTCTACCTGCAGAAAATGCTGCAAAATTAAATAACTTGAATCCAAAAGATTGGACGCGAGAAAACATTAAAACAATGAAACAGCAACTTAAACTTTTAGGATTATCAATAGATTGGGATTTAGAAATATCTACGTGTGATGAAAATTATTATAAACATCAACAAGAAATATTTATCGATTTTTATAATTGCGGATTAGTATCTAGAAAAGAAACATACGTGAATTGGGATCCGGTTGAACAAACTGTCTTAGCAAATGAACAGGTTATTAACGGAAAAGGATGGAGATCTAATGCTGTAGTAGAAAGAAAGAAACTATCACAATGGTTCTTCAACATAACAAACTTTTCTGAAACTCTTTTGAGCGACTTAACTAAATTATCTGGATGGCCAGAAAAAGTTAAACTTATGCAAGCCAATTGGATAGGTAAATCTCTTGGGTGCGAAATTAACTTTGAAGTAGAAACTATAACTAAGCCACTAAAAATATTTACTACTAGACCTGATACTATATTTGGTGCTAGTTTTATTGCTATATCTGTTGACCATGAGATTTGTAAAAAATTTAATAATAATCCTGAATTTGAAAAGTTTAAAAAGGATTGTTCAAAAATTGGTACCACGGAAGAAGCTTTGGCAAACGCAGATAAACTGGGTTTTAATACAAATCTTTTAGCGAAACATCCTTTTATCGCAAATAAAAAATTGCCAGTTTATGTAGCAAATTTTGTTTTAATGGATTATGGAAGTGGTGCAATTTTTGGATGTCCAGCACATGATCAAAGAGATTTTGATTTTGCAACTAAATATAAACTTCCAATAATCAAAGTTATATCAAGCAAAAAAGATCCAGACGAAAACAAAATGACGGAAGCTTTTACAGGTAATGGAAATTTAATCAATTCTGAATTTTTAAATGGATTAGATATTGAAAAAGCAAAACAAAATATAATTAATGAAATAGAAAAAAAGAAAATAGGAAAAAAGCAAACATTGTTTAGACTGAAAGACTGGGGAATTTCACGTCAACGATATTGGGGATGTCCTATACCAATGATATATTTAGAGGATGGTACTATTGTGCCAGTTGATAAAAGTGAGTTGCCCATTAAACTTCCGGAAAATGTAGACTTAAATTCCTCTGGTAATCCTTTAGATAAACACCCAAATTGGAAAAAAACTTTTCACAAAAAAACTGGTAAGCCTGCTACAAGAGAAACTGACACGCTGGATACATTTGTCGACTCCTCTTGGTATTTTCTCAGATTTTGTTCTCCTTCAAGTAAAGATGTGCCTTTTGATAAAGAAAAAGTAAATTATTGGATGCCAGTTGATCAGTATATTGGTGGTATTGAACATGCTATATTGCATTTACTTTACTCTCGTTTTTTTATGAAAGGTATAAAAAAGTTTGATAATAAGATTAAGTATGATGAGCCTTTCAAGAATTTATTCACTCAAGGAATGGTTTGCCATGAAACTTATAAAGATAAACTCGGTAACTGGCTTTATCCAAATGAAGTAGAGAAGTTAAACGAAAAAAAAATTATTAAGAAAGAAGATAAGTCTGAAGTAATAGTTGGCCCATCAGAGTCTATGTCAAAATCAAAAAAAAATACTATAGACCCAGAAATAATGATCAAACAATACGGAGCTGATGCGGTAAGATGGTTCATATTGTCTGACAGTCCACCTGATAAAGATGTTCAATGGTCAGATGCCGGTGTTGCATCAGCAGGAAAATTCTTACAAAAAATTTGGGATTTAAATCAAAAAATCTTAGATAGAAAAGAGACGAGAGTACTTGAAGAAGAAGACCAAAAATTTAACGATAAAATAAATCTCTACATTTATAAGATTGATGGATCTATAAATAATTTTCAGTTTAATGTGGCAATAGCCCAATTTTATGAAATTTTTAGACATTTAAATGAGTCGTTAAATTTAAATGTAAGCAACAAAAATTTAAAAGAAAATATATCCCAAATCATGAAATTAATGATACCTTTCACTCCTCATTTGGCTAGCGAGTGTTTAACAAACTTAAAATGTAAAGATATCGATAAATGGCCAAAAATAGATCAAGCAAGGGTTGAAAAATCTAAAATCAATATGGTCATCCAAATTAATGGCAGAACCAGGGATGTATTAAATACAAAAAGAGATTTAACTGAAATGGAAGTAAAAGATTTGGTCAAAAAATCTCCTAAAGCTAAGAAATATTTAGAAAATAAAAAAGTAACAAAAACAATCTTTGTTAAAAATAAAATTATAAATTACATTATAAAACAATAAGATTATGAGGAAAATAAAATATCTAATTATTATATTCATTTTAACGAGCGGTTGTGGGTTTAACATTTCCAGCAATATAAATGAAAATAATTTTAGTATAAAAGAGCTAAAAACTTTAGGAGACAATAGAGTAAATTTTAAAATTAAAAATTATTTAATTAATAATGCAAAGAAAAATACATCAAATACAATAATTTTAACACTCAATACTAAAAAAACAAAAACTATCAAAGAAAAAAATATTAAAAATGAAATTACCAAATACGAAATTATATTATCCTCTGTGGTTGAATTCTATTTAGTAGGTGAAAAAAAAAAGAACGTGGTTAATGTAAAATCTACAGGCAATTACATTGTTGAAGAGAAAAATTATTCTGCAACTTTGAATAATGAAAAAAGCCTATTAGATAATTTAACTGAGAATATATCTGAAAAAATATTAGACGAAATAAATATTAGATTAAATGATAACTAAGAGTTATATAGCGGAACAAAACATTAATTCTTTGAATGAAAATAAAATAGTTTTATTTTATGGTGAAAATCAAGGTTTGAAAAAAGACTTTAAGAATAATCTTAAAACAATAAATAAAAATTCAGAAATTTTAAATTATTTTCAAGATGAAATTCTTAAAGATGAAAATTTATTAATATCAGAGATCAAAAATAAATCATTATTTGATAAAGAAAAAATAATATTTATTGACCATACAAACGATAAAATATTTGAAGTCATTGAAAATGTTTTAAAAGATATAGATAAGGAAAAAATTTTTATTTTTGCTGATATTCTGGATAGAAAATCAAAAATGAGAAATTTTTTTGAAAAGTCAAAAGATTTAGTTTGTATTCCTTGTTACCAAGATAATGAAATTACTATAAAAAAAATAATAACTAGCAGGTTAAATAAATATCAGGGCCTTAACTCTGAGCTAATAAATATTATTGTAAAAAACTGTGGGTTAGATAGAAATAAAATTAATAATGAGATTGACAAAATAGTTACTTGCTTTGAAGATAAAAAAATAGACCTAAATAAACTAGAACAACTTCTAAATTTAAAAACTAATGATGATTTTAATTTACTTAAAGATGAAGCTTTAAACGGCAATAAAATCAATACAAATAGACTGTTAGCTGATACTGTTTTTGAGTTAGAAAACAATATTTATTATCTAAACTCTATAAATCAAAGAATTAATAAACTTAAGCAAATTGATAAGCTAAAAAAAGATAACAAAAATATAGAATACATTATTGGAAATCTAAAGCCGCCAATATTTTGGAAAGATAAGCCAAGATTAATAGAGCAATCGAAAAAATGGAATAAGATTAAGATAGATAAAGCGTTAGAGAAAACATATAAAACCGAAGTGAAGTTAAAATCAAATTCAACTATCAAAAAAGATCTACTAATAAAAAAATTGATTATAGAACTTTGTTCGTCTGCTAGCTCTGCTTAAGCAATTTGGATACAAGTTCAAACTGATCTAAATCTTTGTATTCAATTATAATCTTACCAGAATTATTTTTTTTATTTAATATATTTACTTTTAAACCCAAAAAATCTTGAATTTTATTTTGTTCGTCTAAAATATTAGAGTCAATTCTTAAGAAACCAGATTTTTGTGGAGCCTTCTTTCCCCTAACTAAAACCTCTACACTTCTTGCGCTCAAATTCTTAGAGACTATTTCTTCTGCAATATTGGTAGCACTGGGCAAACCAATTAAAGGTCTGGCTTGCCCTGCTGTTAAAGAACCTTCCTCTATCATTGATACAACATCTTTCGGCAATGTAAGTAAACGCAAAGTGTTACTTATATGACTCCTACTTTTTGACATAAATTTTGCAATCTTTTCATGATCATATCCAAACTCTTCAGACAATCTTTTGTAACCTTTTGCCTCCTCAATTATATTTAAGTCGTCTCTTTGTATATTTTCAACAATTGCCAATTCTAAAGCTTCGACATCGTTTAAGTCCAAAATTACTATTGGAACTTGGTGTAAATTTGCTTTCTGAGCTGCTAGCCACCTTCTTTCTCCAGCAACAATTTCATATCTACCGGGATCTACCTTATCCTCTCTTACTGCTATAGGTTGTATTATACCATTTTTCTTAATAGAATTAGCCAATTCTTCGAGCTTTTTTTGATCAAAATTAACTCTAGGTTGATATTTATTAGGGCTTAAATCTCCAATGCTAACATTTGCTCTATTGTGACTTACTTTATAATCTTTCTTTGACTCTGAATTTTGATCCCCGAAAAGTGCAGATAGACCTTTTCCTAATCCTTTTTTTTTCGATTTAGTCATGCAGCACTTTCAACATCTAAATTCTTTTTTAATAAGAATTCATCCGCTAATTTTAAATATGACTTACTTCCTGAACAAGATTTATCATACATTACACATGGCAAACCGTGAGACGGGGCCTCTGACAAACGCACGTTTCTAGGTATAACTGTTTTATAAACTTTATCTTTAAAATAACTTCTTGCCTCTTGATCTACTTGTGAAGATAACTTATTTCTTTTATCAAACATCGTAAGAAGAATTCCT
>MDTB01217570.1_pt1 | contig 10721 bp, 2 predicted proteins | sample 811161 | NCBI WGS metagenome assembly MDTB01 (sample SAMN05326650, study PRJNA326480) | marine metagenome | isolation source: seawater | place: Mediterranean Sea | collected 2009 | reverse complement strand
TATCTTTATTACTGTTGGATTTATGTTTTTTTGATTTTTCAGGATCATCTTCCTCTTCCTCTTCCTCTTCCTCTTCCTCTTCCTCTTCATCTTCATCTTCATCTTCCTCTTCATCTTCCTCTTCATCTTCCTCTTCATCTTCCTCTTCATATTCTTCGCTTTCGTCTTCTTCATTGTCCTCATCACTATCTTCTTCGTCTTCATAATCTTCATCGCTGTCTTCTTCTTCATCGGACTCGGGTTCTTCTTCGGTTTCCTCCTCACTTTCTTCCTCTTCATCCTCCTCACTATCTTCTTTTTCAGTGTCGGTTTCTTCTTTTTTTAAACGACGTTTACTTTTTTTACTTTGTTTCTTAGATTTAGGAGGAGGAGGCAAAATTGTAAACAAAAGCTCCAAATCTTCTCCTTTTTTGGAAGATGACTTACTTTTACTTTTTTGGTTTTGAATTTTGGATTTTGTTTTTTTGGTTTTATTTGCCATATAATCAGAGGGAAATAGTTGCTGCAATAATTTATTATATTCCTTCGGGTTCAATGTGTAATTTTCCTCTTCATAGTCAGACTCTGACGAAGAATCATCACCATTGTGTTTCGAGGACATTCTTTTCTTGTTTTTTGGCATGTTGAATATTATAGTTTATACAGATAAATATTTAAATGTAAATGAAATCAATTTTATTTTTAATGAATATAAAATTTTCAGTAATTAAAAATAAAATTGAAAAATAAACTAATATAAATATCCTAAGTTATAATAAGACAGACATGGATAACTCTTCATTCAATAATCCGTCAAAAATCATCGGAATACAGTTTAGTGTTTTCAGTCCCGAAGAAATTGAAAAATACTCTGTCGTAGAAGTGACAAATAAGGAAACTTATGTAGGAATTAAACCTAAAATTGGTGGATTATTTGATCCCAGAATGGGTGTTTCTGAACCAGGAATGATTTGTCCAACTGATGGTATGAATTACATCAATAGCCCTGGTTATTTTGGGCATGTTAAATTAAGCAAACCAGTATTTTACATTCAGTACTTAGATATTGTTGTTGATATTCTTAAATGTGTTTGTAATAAATGCGGTAAGCTGTTGATTTCTAAGAAAACATACCATTCATTGTTCAATTACCCGCCTGAAAAGAGGTGGCATAAAATTCTAGATCTTTGCAAAAATCCTCAATTAAAACGATGTGGCGATGAAACAGATAATGGTTGTGGGTGTATGTGCGCAACAAAGATCAAACAAGATGGTTTTGCGACTATTGTCGCAGAGTGGACAAACGCAACTGAGAGTTATACAATTAAAATCACTCCTGAAATGGCAATCAATATTCTTAAAAAAATCAGCGACGAAGATGTGAATTTTATGGGATTTTCAAATATTTGGTCGCGTCCAGAGTGGATGATTTGTAAGGTGTTTGCTATTCCTCCACCAGCAGTACGCCCATCTGTAAAACATGATGCGCAGCAACGAAGTGAAGATGATCTTACACATATTATTATTAATATTATTAAAATCAACAATAAAATCAAACAACTTACTGAAAGCGGAGACCAAGACAATCAAAAAAACATCGACGATTGGGTTCAAGTCCTACAATATTACATTGCTACCATGGTCGACAATAATATTTCAGGTGCCTCGCCAGTTACACAACGCTCTGGGAGAGCTTTGAAATCAATTAGTGAACGCCATAAGGGTAAACAAGGTCGCGTACGCGGGAATTTGATGGGGAAACGTGTTGATTTTAGCGCGCGGTCTGTAATTACTCCTGATCCAGAACTATCAATTTCTGAGTTAGGAGTTCCCATGAAGATTGCTAAAAATATTACAAAACCGGTTAAAGTCCAAAGATTTAATTACAAATATTTAAGTTATTTGGTTAAAAATGGTCCTTATAAATATCCAGGAGCCAAGATCATTGAAAAACCAAATGGAGTAAGTATTTCACTTGGATATATTGATCGCGACAATGTAAAAATAGAGATTGGTGATATTGTTCACCGACATATGTTAGACGGGGATGTTGTCTTATTTAACCGACAACCTACACTTCATCGCATGTCAATGATGGCACATATTGTGAAAGTGATGCCGGTTGGAGATACGTTCAGAATGAATGTTGCAGATACCAAACCGTACAATGCCGATTTTGATGGCGATGAAATGAATATGCACATGCCACAAAACGATGAGGCAGAGTGCGAATTGAAGTATTTGGCAAATATTCCAAATCACATTATAAGTCCTGGAAACAATAAGCCAATTATTGGTATCTTTCAAGATTCATTGATTGGCAGTTTCCTTTACACAAGAGAAAATATATCATTTACCAAAAAGGAAGCCATGAATCTACTTGTAAAAACGAATTGTTTCAATATGAGTAGACTATTCCATGACGACAAAGAAGAATATTCTAGTTTTGAAATTCTTAGTGAAATTATACCGAACATTAGTTTGAAATACAAAACCGACAGATTTTCAGACAATGAAAGTTACGAATCCTCTAACCAAGTTTTAGAAATCAATGATGGTAAATTGATTAGAGGGCAGCACGACAAGGGCGTTTTTGGAAGTTCGAGTAAAGGAATCATCCATAGAATTCGTAAAGACTTTGGTTCCGAAGCATGCAAAGATTACATTGACAATTTACAAGCAATCATTACTGAATATATGAAAACTACTGGATTTAGTGTTGGTATAAGTGATCTAATTGCGGATGATGAAACTAATCACAAAATTAATGATATTATACAAGAAAAAAAGGTTGAAGTATCAAATTTGATTGATCAAATTCACCTTGGAATTTTCGTCAACAAAACAGGAAAATCTAATTTGGAAGAATTTGAATCACAAGTCAATAACATTCTCAACAAAGCGTCCAACGAGGCTGGTAACGTTGGTGTAAGATCGCTAGACAATGAAAATCGGTTTGTTTCCATTGTTACAAGCGGTTCAAAAGGCAATAATTTGAATATCTCACAAATGATTTCATGTTTGGGTCAACAAAATGTTGATGGTAAACGTATCCCTTATGGATACACCAACCGTACATTACCACACTTTAAACAATTTGACGACACACCAAAGGCACGCGGGTTTGTAGAATCATCGTTCATTAGCGGATTAACTCCAGATGAACTCTTCTTTCACGCAATGGGTGGTCGCGTTGGTTTAATTGACACTGCTGTGAAAACGAGCACAACTGGATACATTCAACGCCGTCTAATCAAAGGAATGGAAGACATACAAGTCATGTATGATTATACGATCAGAAATAATAAAAACAAAGTAATTCAGTTTTCATATGGTGGAACAAATTGGGACACAACATTGATAGAATCAATGCAATTTGAACTCATTAACAATAACATGATTGATATTTACCAAAACTATAGTTATGAATTCATGAATAAATTTGAAGATATCAATATTAAAAAACCTAGGAAAAATACCCACCTCAAAATGATTTATGACAGCAAAACATTATTACGATTCAAAGACCAAATGGACAATTTGAAAAAAAGATGTCAAAAAGATATTAATTATTTGATTGAAAAACGAAATAAAATGATTACAAAAGTTTACAATTACGAAGACGAACAAAAAATATATTTACCAGTTCATTTTACCAATACTATTGAACGTGTAAAAAATCACTTTCACATCACTACTCATTCTTTATCCAATATTACACCTGATGAGGCATACAAGATTATTGATAGAAAATATGATGTTTTAAAACAAATGTTCAAACCATGTGAAAAATTCCAAATAGCATATACTTATTACATGAATCCATATAACTTGATTCACAACAACAAATATCACAGAGATGCAATCATATTTCTTTGCGAAAGTCTTATTCATATTTATAAGCAATCTATCATAAACCCAGGAGAAATGGTAGGAATGATTGGTGCACAAAGTATTGGCGAACCAACTACACAGATGACGCTTAACACCTTTCACTTTGCGGGGGTCTCTAGTAAATCAAACGTCACGCGAGGTGTTCCTCGTATTGAAGAACTATTGACTCTAACAAAAAAACCCAAAAACCCTTCACTTACAATTTATTTGGATAAAAAAACAAGTCTGGATATTAATGCTTCCTACAAAATTGCTTCTAAAATAGAGCACACCAGGTTGATTGATATTGTAAAAAAAGCAGAAATATATTACGAACCAAATGAATTTAAAACTCTGATTGACGAAGATGACAAAATGATGAAAGAATATGTAGAATTTTCGGATATTATTCGTAAATGTTATGGGGAGGAAGAATCTAAAGAAGAATTAGATGAAGATGAGGATATGAATAATTGGATCATTCGCCTAGAACTAAATGAAACTCAAATGCTTGACCTCAACATAAGCAACGAAGATATTCACTACGTTTTAAAAACAGAATGCCCATCACTCCAAGGAACATCTAGCAATGTTCAATGCTTCTATACTGACTATAACAGCGATGGTAAAATAATTTTCAGAATACGCATTAGAATCGTCAATAAAAGTTCGCTAAAAAAGAAAGCTGTATTCATGGAAGAAGATTATATTCATTATGTCAAAACGTACATGGATAAAATATTGAATGAACTCGTAATCAGAGGAATTAAAAATATTGAAAAGGTGAACATGAGGAAAATAAATAATTACAAAATTATGAATGATGAAACAGGTAATTTTGATAAAAAGGAAGTATATGTTCTTGACACAATTGGAACCAATCTCAGCGATATTTTGAAATTAGACTATATAGTCAAAAACAAAACATTCTCTAATGATATCATTGAAATGAAAAACATACTTGGTATTGAAGCCGCTAGAAAATGTCTGTTCAACGAAATCTTAGAGGTCATGGAATTCGACAGTACATATATCAATCACCATCATATTCATTTACTATGTGACAGAATGACTTGTAATCATAAAATGGTTAGTATATTCCGCCATGGCATCAACAAGGATGATATTGGTCCTATAGCAAAAGCATCTTTTGAAGAAACAACAGAAATGTTCTTACAAGCGGCTCGTCACGGAGAATTAGACAACATGAGAGGCGTATCTGCAAATGTAATGTGTGGTCAAGAAGGCTATTATGGAACTTCTGCATTTCAGATTCACATTGACAATGAACTTCTCAAGAAAAACAATGAAGAATTAAATTTCTACAATAGACAAGAAGAAAATTCAGATAATGTTTATTATGACGAGTTTATGGAACCAGAGGAAATAATGAACGCCGAAGAACAAAAAAATAATAAGAGTAACAACGCATGCTCCATTGAAAATCTTAAAACGGCAACCACGCTAAGTAGCACATCTAAAAATTCAATAATCAATAATGATTACGATTTAAATATATAACAAAAATATTAAAAGTACACTATATGTTATGTCTAAAAATAATCAGAAACTCTATAGAAATTATAACAAGTTATATATCATAAATAAATACAATCGGTTTATACATAATGATGAAAATAATAATTTCAAAATGAATATTATTCATTTTGAAAAAGAGGACAACTATGAAATTTATTGGGTAATAAATGAATTATATGCGCATAGCGAAACAAACGTTTTATATTACCAAAAAAATATTCACGACCAACAATTTTATCATGAAGATAATTTATTTATCATAAAACGAAAAAAAATATTTGAAAAGATTCAAAAGTTCAATTTAGCAATTTTTAAATTGAAACATATTTTGAAAATAAGGTACATGAAATCAAAAAATCATAATAATTTGTTCGGAGAAAATTTCAAATCAAACCACATTGAATTAATTGAAAACGGATCCAAATTTAAATTCGATTATTTTGAGATATACAACATTGTTGATTCATGTTTCAAACAAACGTGCGATGAAATGCCTATAATTGTCAACATTAAAAATCCTTATACCAATCAAAGTTTTGGCTTTAATAATATAGTAAATATATATTTTCTGTTAATGAATAACGGACGAATACCCAAATATTTTTACTTGTATTTTTTGAATAACCTATCAAAGGAAAAAATATATGATAAATATCATTTTCATCTTTTCATTGATATTATGAAATATAAATATACCCATTTTAATCCAGAGATAAAAATTAAGTACATCGACAAAATGTTAGAGTACTACCATTATCATTTATTTGTTAGAAAAAGCATTGCGTTCAAAATTAAATATTTGAGTAACATTGGATTCCTCTTTTTTCTTGCGGTGAAAGTAATAAACCATTATGGGGACGAATACTACCATGTTTATGCTAAATACATTGATGAATGTAAATCAAACCTTAAAACATTTAGACTGACTGTTGCTGTTCACAGCCGTTTTACTATTAATACTTATTAAACAAAAAAGAATGAAAATCGGGCAAAGAATTTTCTTTTAATGGTTTTGTTATTTGAACGCCAAGATCATCTATTTCGAAGAGCACTGACTTTTTATAAGCAGTGAGATAAAAGTCATTTGTTCTTGATGAGTAATACACAAAATAATATATTCCATTTTTGTTATTTTTTTCATAATTTGATAGCCTTACAATGCCCTTACTTTCATAATATACAACAATGGGGATATTTTTAACATACGAAAAGATCATAAAGTCGACAACGCTTAAAATATAACTTTCATTTTTTATTATTGTCTCTATTGGGGTATTTTTCAAGTCAATTAATCCCTTCCCTTCTTTCCTCCATTTTCGTTCAAGCATTGCTACGCATCTAAATTTTTTTATTTCGGGTAATTTACAGTCAAAAATGAGATTTTGATATTGTTCAATGAGAGTGTTCTTGATTGAATCAATATTTTCATTTTCAAACTTTTTGTAATTGTGAGATTTCAGTATAAAAAGGAGCAAATTGAAATTGCATTGTCTCATTTGTTTTTCAACAACAAGCCAACTCGTTCTTTTAGGGAAAATTTTTCTCCAATAGTCTGTTAAATACTTTGGTTTCACACATTGACTGTTTAAAAATAGATTATATAATTTTTTGGCGTTCCATCTCTTTTGTGGCATAAGTGATGTTTCGCCGGAATCTTCTTCATCTTCTCCAGTGTCTTTAACTTTTGGGTTTGGAATCTTCAACAGAAGTTTGTTTACTTTTTTTGGAAATTTTATTAAAACATTGTTGTTGGGTATTTTGTTGAAAGTATATTCATGAACTTCATCAATAGTTGTTTCTTCTGCGTCCAATGATGTTCTATTACTACCATTGGCTTTGACACTTTTGTTTAAACGGGAATTAGCTTGTTCATACATATTTGCATTATTCATTAATGTTCTTTTTCGCTCAATTGCTTTTGACTTATTTGTTAATTCTTCAAGATCAATATTTTGTTGTTCTTCATTTTTCTTCATACTGTTATTGGGCGTCTCTTCTTCCTCCTCTCCTTCTTTATTTTCGTCTTCTGGTTCTTCCTCTTCTTCCTCCTCCTCTTCTTCGCCTTCTTCCTCTTCTTCGCCTTCTTCCTCTTCTTCGCCTTCTTCGCCTTCTTCCTCTTCTTCGCCTTCTTCCTCTTCTTCGCCTTCTTCGCCTTCTTCGCCTTCTTCGCCTTCTTCCTCCTCTCCTTCTTTGTGTCCGTTTTCCTCCTCTTTTTCCTCTTCCTTACCGTGTTCCTCTTCATCATCTTCTTCGTCTTTTCCTTTAGTTTCTTCTACTCCTTGATTGTTCCCAGTATTATCAAGTTCTTCCTCTTCTCCTTCATGAAAGTCAAAATTTTGTGTTTCTATAATATTGAACACATCACGAGGCTTCATGTCCTCAAACACATCTTGCAACACATATTTGCTTCTTTTTTCTCCAAGGGTTTTAAAATATTGCAATAAAAACTTCTCCAATAGAATTATTTCTTGCTTTGTAATTGTATAGGAAACCGGGAAATCAAAAACATTTAAAAGAGAGTCCAAAACATTATACCGAACAATTTCATTTTTTAACAAATCAAAAGTCAGCGATGATATATATTTGTCATCATTTGGCTCGTTTGAGTACAAGTTGAATTCTGGTATAAGCATCTTTATACGTCCATCTTTTTCAAGAATGCAGTACTCATCACTTTCTTGTCCTGTCACAAAACATAAGTTTACTTCATTCAATGTCAGAAACATATCTTCTTTATCAGCAACAAATATAAAGTTTTCATCAGTTAAACTTTTCAATATGCTGTACAATTCAAGATATCCTGATTCAAAATTTTCATTTTTTAATATTTCTCTAATTTTCTTCTTTCGCTTCAAATCTTTTGTTAACACATCCTTCATTGTATTGACGTATGCGTTGTATAATTTATTTTCTATTATCAGCCCCTTACTCAATTTAGCTTTTGGATCAGTTCTTCCTTGGTGAGTTAATAATATTTTGTCAATATCAGAATGAACATAACCTTCATATTCTTCAATATCATTTGTAGTTTGACGAATTTCTTTGGGAGGATCTATTTTTACAAACTGATTACTTAAAGTCAAGAATCCAACCACCAAGCCATTCTCTGTTATTTTGAATTTAGGCAAACACTTTATCTTTTTGCTCGTGTTGTGATAAAATTCGGAAAGAAATGATTTAGTACTTTCATAATCACGCCAATATGTATCATCTATAAATGTAAACTCATAATCATGATGAAGAGGAGATGGTGCAATTGGAACATAGAATTTTGAATCTACATCTTCTTTATGCGATGCAAGAATAGCTATCACTTTATTATCAAAATTCATTATTTGTTTATGAATATTGTATGATTTCATTACATTTACATTGGTTATCAATTTCGAAAATATAATATTGTCTTCATATTCATAATTATATTTGTTCCCTGTTTGAGTTTTGTAACATTTTCCCTTGATGTTATACATTATTGCTTTCATAATTAGCCACATATCATTGCTGAGTTGTGTTATCTTTTCAGGAAATAAGATGCATTCAAATTTTTTTTGTTGTTTCTGTTTTTTTATTTCCTGCTTTTTTATTCCTACCGGTTCAAACATTTTTCGTTTTTGATATATTATCAAAGTTCTATTTTTCTCACTATAGCTGAAATTCGAATGACCAGACGTAGGACATACAATACTTACATTATTTGTTATATCATCATCATTATTTCTCAGAATAACTAAATTGATATGAGGATTCTGATTTTTGTCTGGCAATGGAAACAAAATACCGGAAAATACAATATCCCACAAATAAAAATAATCAATATATTCATCATCATTTTCTAAATATTTCATAAAGTTTTCGTATCCATTAATTAAATGATTCAATCTGTTGTCTTGTTGTTCTTTTTTGTATTTTTTGAAAATTTTATATTTACTATATTTATTATTGTTATCAGTATAGATTGTCTTATCATCTTTATTGTAAAATAAATTTGGTATATTACCATTATGAAAATTTAAAATATTGTCAATTGTCACTTTTTCTTTTATTTTCTCAATTACGAATTCTACCGGCTCATCTTTGTCATCATATTCCTTACTCACATAAGCCAATGAAATTAAAAATGACTTCTTCTCGTTATTTTTAATACCAGCCCGATACAATGCTTCTTCAGTTGGGGCATGATCCATCCCCAAGAACATCTCTATGGACAATGGTAACTTTCCATAACGACCATTTGGGAGAGGGAATTTAGTTCCGTCCAATGGATATTCAGCACTACGTTTACTTTCCTCCTGTTTATTATTCTTGAGAAAGTCAATCACTTCGTCTTGATCCGTAATATTTGCATCTTCAATCATTCTCATTTGTTCTTCGGCTTTTTTGATAACTTGCGCCTGTTTTGTTCCATCTTTTAAACCAAAACAACACGGAAGAAAATATCCATGTTTATTTTTCCCGGTTTGAATGAATCCGGGTGTAGTATATTTCTCAGTGAGTTTATAAATAAATTTCCCGTCATCCAAGTCAACCTCTTTCGCACCCTCTGGAATCAAATGTTTGGGGTTAACATCTTCTTCTTTTACAGGTGCCATTTCTTTGAAATTCCAATATTTTGGGCACATGTAGTAATATGTTTCTTTTTGGGGATTGGTACTATATTTTATAATTTTATCATAAGACCCAGGGTATTTCTCATCTATTTCGTTTTTCTCTTCTTCCGTAATAATTATAGGCTGCCTTTTTGTCCATGATGGACATATACGACTGTATGTGCTAAATTGTCCACTGGTTCCTTCTGGTTTGAATAGTAACGGTTGGTATTTAATCATTCGTTTGGAGAGTTTACTGTTGTTTTTAAGTTTCACCTTTTCGCCCCCTCCAAATTGACTACCAAAACTATCATCGTCACTTTCATTACCATCTTCACCATCAGATTCTTCCTCATCAGATGTCTGTTCTATTGTCGCTACCGGCTCATTTTCACCATCATCTACTTCATCTTCTGCACTATTATCTACAACGTCTCCACCATTATCTACATTAACTTCATTTCCTGCAGTTGTTTGCAAATTTATATTTTCTTTTGAACCGGCATCAGATTCGTTAGCTGAATTGGGGTTTACTTTGATTTCTTCATTATCTGATTCATCATTGCCTTTGGTCATTATTTGCTCTTTTGTTTCATTTGGTTCATCTTCATAGTCCGTATCAATGTCTGTAACATCCGAAACAGCATCACTTTCACGTATTGTCGACACTTGCGATATATTGTTTATTTCATTTTTCATTTCAGTTACATTGGGTTCTTCGTCTTCAACCTCTTCTTCTCCTTC
>MDTB01215530.1_pt1 | contig 10721 bp, 7 predicted proteins | sample 811161 | NCBI WGS metagenome assembly MDTB01 (sample SAMN05326650, study PRJNA326480) | marine metagenome | isolation source: seawater | place: Mediterranean Sea | collected 2009 | reverse complement strand
GGACCACGAGTGGCTGGTCCAACTGGACGAAATCCCCCTCCTTCACATGGATAAAACTGACGATTCCGCCCTCCAGGTGCTGGACTGTTTTTATTTGCGAAGCCGGCACCACCTCACCTGTCGCCATGCTGACGATATCCAGTGTTCCAAGCGCTGCCCAGAAAATAAAAACCACCGTGGCCAGGACACAGAGAGCATAGCTAGTATGCGCGCGCACGGTTTTGAACCTCTCCCTGGGCAAGGCCGGGGTATCTGGGCTCTCCGTCACGTGCTACTCTCCACCGGTTGTGTCTCGGCCCCGCTGGGAGCGCCCGCCTGTGCAACCCCTGGGATCACCGTAATCTTTGGAATCGGTTTTGTGTTGATGTCTAGGATCGTATGCTGGCCTTTCACAATTTTCGGGTCATGGGACATAACAATGATAGTTTTTCCTTGCTGCGCCATGTCGCTCAAAATGGCATGAACCGTGGCGATGCCCTCCGCATCGAAGCTCTCAATGGGTTCGTCAAACAGGACCAGGTTACCACCCGAGATAAGGCCACGAGCCAGCGCCATACGACGTCGAATTCCTTCGGATAACCGCCAGCCGTTATCCACCACGGGTGCCTCAAGACCATTTTCACTTTCATCCACAAACCGCCGCAGACCTGCCACATCGACCGCTCGTTTCAAAACTTCGTCATCCGCCTCCGGGCAATTTATAATCAAATTTTCAGCAATAGTGGCATTGAGCAGGGACGGCTCTTGCGGAAGATAAATGACCTGTTTGCGCCACCAATCACTAGCCGCCTGTTGAATGTCCAGGCCGTCGGCCAGTATCTGCCCCCGGCTCGGTTCTAATAGGCCAAGCAGCAATTTCGCGAAGGTCGTTTTACCCATCCCGTTATTACCGGTGACGACCAATACGCTCCCAGGCTCAAGCTTCAGATCGAGCGACTCAAACAACGGATCGTTGCTGCCATGATAAGTGAACGCAAGATCCCGAAATTCCAACCCGCCGGCATAATCGGTCAGGGTGGAGCCACTGTCTTTTTCGAGCGGCATCCTAGAGAACTCTTCAAACATCGCGAGCGATTGATTGGCCTTGGTAAAAGTGGTTCCCAATTGAGAAAACCGCGAGACGGGCTGCAGCGCGCGGGCGGACAAAATGTTAATCCCAATCATGGATCCCACATCCAGTTTGCCTTGCACCACAAGGAGCCCGGCAACAACGATAACGACGACGCTAAGAATGGCAGTGGCACTTTGTGTCAAGGATTGAACCAACCCCTGCCGCATCCCCACCAAGCGCTTCAGGCCATGAACAAGACTAGAATGCTCATCCCAGGTTAATCGTAAAAAAGTCCCTGCGTTAAATGCACGCACAGTCTCCGCTTCCCGCACCGCGGTGCCGATTAAGGCGCTCGACGCACCTGAGGCACTCGTGAGGTCAGTGTTCTTTTTGGCGGTCGACGCTGCTCCCCAGAGGCCACCCAAAAAGACAATGACCAAAAAAGCTAGAACAACGAGCGCAATCGCCGGTTCCAAAAGATACAGTACAAAGACAAAGAAAAGAGCGAAAGGAACATCGAGAACGGCGCAAATATTCGACGCGTTGTAGGCCTGTTCGATATTGTTCGTCCCATTGATAATTTCCCGGCGTGTGTCCGGCGCCACCCGCTCTAGCGATCCCAATTTCGACCTAGTGAGAATTTTATAGCCTTGGGCACTAATGTATTCATCAGCGTCAGCCGAAACGCGCTGTGCGAGATGCATACGCGCCTGCCGGAACGCTAATTCCAGAGCTATCGCTACGAGCACCCCAATTGTCAGCGTCACGAGAGTTGAATCAACGCCCTGAGAGACGTAACGGTTGAGTACCTGCATCACAAAGATCGGGCTCGCAAGCGCGAGCACGCTGATAAAGACCGATGCCACCATCAATTCTGTGGCAATGCCGGGCTTCGCCATGAGACGCCTGATGAGCTCTTTCATCTAATTGTCTACCGGATTACGTCCTGAACGTGAAGACTCTAATATTGTGCTGCGACGGATCAAATAAATGCTTATAATTCATTACATTGAGGGGCCAGGGAGATGGCAGCCAGTTTACCTCCTATCTCGCTGAGCGCCTTTGTCTTAAAACGATGTCATCGTGCTAATTGGGCTCTCGCCTACGGCCTCTGGACATCTCCAGGGCACCTCCAAAAATCAAGAACGGCATTACCATATAGTAACGCTTGCAATCAATCCAGATGGCTCTTTTAAAGAGCTTTTTTATCTAATTAAAAAATGGTCATCAATTATCCTCTTGAGAGGCCGACCGGTATAAATGGATTTACGACTTTATCTCGGGCCAGAAAAAAGTCGTAGGAAAACCGCGCCCCGGCGTATCGGGATCCCACAGGCTCGACAAGTTCCTGGTCTCAGCCGCCCATTCCCCCTACATTTAGGTTTATAATTTTAGGGATCGTGGCAGGATGAAGCAGTCCCATTATAATATAGGTGTGATATTGGCTATTGGAAGCGCTGTCTGCTTTGCGCTCTCCAATACTTTTGCCGGACTTGCATATCAGGGAGGCGCCACGCCTTTTACGCTCAGTGCCTCGCGTTTTCTTTTGCCAGCGGCCCTCCTGCTGATGGTTCTGCTTCTTCAAAAACAGCCAATTCTGATGGCGTGGCGTCATGGGTTGGGGGCGGGCATATTGGGCGTGGTCACAATCATATATACACTGGCCTTGTTGACCGCGATTGACCGGCTACCCACTACCATCGCCATTTTGATCTTTTACCTCTTCCCGATTTTCACGGGAGTTATCCTTGCGGTCACGGGCTGGGACGCGTTTGGGCGCACAAAAATCATCGGTGTGCTGATTGCGTTTTTGGGCCTCGCGCTCACTCTGGGTGTGCGGTTTGGGGAATTGGACGGCTTAGGCATGATCCTCGCGGCCATCGCCGCCGCAGGGCTCGCCACGGTCTCCTCCGTGAGTAGCCGTTTAATCGGCGGCGCCGATCCCCGCCAGGCAACGCTGTACATATCGGTGGCGGCCTCTTTGACGATGATGATGGTCGTTGCCATTCGTGGCAAGCTGGAAATGCCGGTAGATGCCACCGGGTGGACCGGGTTTTGGATATCCAATCTTTTATACGCTGCCGCAATGATCGGATTTTTCTATGCCATCGCTTTAATCGGCGCGGGCGCAGCAACATTCTTCTCCAACTTAGAACCCCTTGTCGTCACGATAGCATCCTTCCTGTTGCTAGGACAGTCCCTCCTTCCCCTTCAGCTGGTTGGAGTTGTGGTCGTGGTCGGCGCCCTCATATTTTACGCGCAAGCAGATACTGGCCAACCCCCTGAACTGGATAACGAGCATCTCTAAAATCGCAAAAATCTTGGAACCACATCATTTTAACGTCCTCAGCTGTTTGATGAACGCAGAGCGAGCCAGCTTCATCAAATTTGGGCGAGGACATACATCTTGGATCGGCGACACAGGACTGGGGCTCAGCGTCGCACGGGCAATCATTAAAAACTTGATAGCATCATTTAGTTTGAGCCAAAAAGCCGGCAGGGAAGTGTTTTTTCGGCATTCCTCAGGCGGAGGAATAAACCGGCGCGGGCCCTGCACTAGAAGGTCCCTTTATTCCACCATGTCGCGCTCGTGGCCAGCTGCCACTTCGACCGCCCGGCATACGGCTGCCAATTCCATATGATCCAAGCCGAGGGCGACCGCAGAGTTAAACGTTTGACGCGCCGCCGCAAATAGGTTGATCGGCGCGCTCAATTCAGCCGCATACTCGGAAATAATGGAGGCGTCCTTCCGAATGATATCGAAGATCGTCCCGTCCTCGTAGCGGTAATCGGATTTCGCCATATACTCACCCCGCACCTGGAGCATGGTTGAACCCCCAGCCCCCTTCGGCAGCACGTCATGGATCAGGGCCGGATCGAGCCCCGCTTTCATGCCCAATACCATACACTCGGCTGCCGCCACTGTGTGAACCCCCACGAGATAATTAGCGAGAATTTTCATCTTCGAGGCATCCCCCACAGGTCCAACATAAAAATTTGTCCCCGTGAAAGCCTCTATAACGGGCTTGCAGATGATGTAGGCAGCCTCGTCACCACTCACATAAAGGGAGGCTTTAAGGTCAGCCACCATGGGCGGGGTTCCGCTAATGGGCGCGTCCAAAAACACCCGGCCTGCCGACGCGGTACGCTCACCAAGGTCTACTTTATCTGACACTTTTAGGGTACAGGTATCAATCAGAATTTGGCCTTCCCGGCCACCATGGATGATCCCGTCCTTCCCTACAATGACAGCCTCAAGTGCAGCAAGGCTCGGAAGGGAAGTAATCAGGATCTCTGCCCTGTCTGCGGTTTCCCGGGGCGATGCCGCTACCTCACCGCCCTCCTTTTCCAATGACGCCGTGTGGGCTGCGTTCAGGTCACAGCCAAGCACCTCATAGCCCGCTTTCATCAAATGGCGGGCATAAAGCCCCCCCATTGCCCCCAATCCGATGACACCGATTTTAGTGGTCATGTCTTTTACTCCGTTAATCACAGTTCCTTCTACCCCCTCGACGGAGTGGCTTCCCGACATGGCCTCCGAGGGACCGAGTTGCGGTCCTAGCGCAATTGCACCAAATCTGACGCCATCGCGGGTGCCTGAATACTGTGGAGCGCAATAGCTGGGCCTATAATGTTAATTCGCTCGGTCGCGGTAAGCAGTTGTCCTAGAAGCCGTTACCGTGAAAGCCAATGCCTAACGGATAGCTGGCAAACCCGCTAGAAACTCACGTTGTCGCCGCCTTTTAGCGCCAAACGCTCGCGGGCCTCGGCTGGTGTCGCGACTTCGAGGGACATGTCTTCAACAATGCGACGGATCTTGGCCACCTGCTCCGCATTCGATTTCGCCAACTCACCCTTGCCGATATAAAGGGAGTCCTCGAGGCCCACCCGCACATTGCCACCCAGGATGGCACCGGTCGTCGTAAAGCTCATTTGATGGCGTCCGGCGGCCAAGATCGACCATTCATAGTTTTCCTCTCCGAACAATTTGTTGGCAATGCGCCGCATGTGCATGAGGTTTTCGATATCCGCCCCGATCCCGCCCAGTATGCCGAAGATTGTTTGAACAAAGAACGGCGGCTTCACCAAACCCCGATCCACGAAATGTGCCAAATTATAAAGATGCCCCATATCGTAGCACTCAAACTCGAAGCGAACGCCATGACCTTCACCAAGTTCTTTCAGCACCCACTCGATATCCTTAAAGGTGTTTCTGAAGATAAAGTCGCGCGTCATTTCGAGATAAGCCGGCTCCCATTCGTATTTCCAGTCATACGGCTTATCGAGAATGGGAAAGAGGCCGAAATTCATGGACCCCATGTTAAGTGACGTCATTTCCGGACTGACCTGGAGCGCGCCAGCGCAGCGTTCCTCCAGCGTCATGCCGTGCCCACCGCCCGTCGTAATGTTGATGACGGCGTCGGTGGATTGTTTTATCCTGGGCAGAAACTCCATGAAGACATCCGGATCCGGTGTCGGACTGCCGTCCTCCGGATCCCGAGCGTGGAGATGAAGTATAGACGCTCCAGCTTCCGCCGCCGCGATTGCATCCTCCGCAACCTCGTTGGGCGTGATCGGCAAATGTTCAGACATGGTGGGGGTGTGGATGGCGCCAGTAACCGCGCAGGTGATAATGACACTTTTGGCCATAGATTTATTCCTCTCCTGTTGGGGGCGACCACGTCACCGTGACGCCGAATTATCATAGTTTTTGTTACTTCTGAGCCAACCATACTGGATGAATGATCAAATGATCAATAACGACGCCACGTGCAGTCGTCGGATAAACGTATTTTATCCGACCTACGGGTCTTATTTTTGCCAACCATTCCGGAACGGAACAAACACGAAAGAGAAAATTGATCTTTTAACATGCCGGCCCGACCTAACCCTTAGGCTTGTGCAGTGCAGTTAGTGCTGCCTTAGCCGAGATCGGCCAGAGGCATTGGTCGCGCCTCGGCCACCTGGTCTGCCAGGGAGATCAGTTTTCCCTCACTGAAGCGTGGGCCCACGAGTTGCAGACCGGCCGGAAGACCGTCTGCCAGGCCCGCCGGAACGGACAACGCGGGCACACCGAAGAGTGAAAACACCAAGCTTGGCCCGACCCATTCGATATAATTGGCCATCGTCTGACCGTTAACGCTCTCCGGGTAATTCTGTGTCACCGGAAACGGGGGTATGGGCAGCGTGGGGGTTGCGATCACGTCATAGGTCTCAAACGCCTCAACCAATTGCTTCCACAGCCTATTCCGGATCGCCTCCGCGCCGGCGATTTCTGTCGGCTTTTGATCCAGCCCTGCTCGAATGTTGCCCGCGAGATTTTCGCCCAGTTGGTCAATACGATCCAACAAGTCGAGATTCTTGGTCACCATCCATTGAGCCCGCAGCGTCAGAAATGATGGCCGGCCCTCTCGGAAATCAAGCGCTAACTCCTCCACCATGTGACCGGCTGTTTTAAGCATTTGCACGGCATCCCGGCACGCCGCTGCAACACCTGCCTCGACATCAATACCGCACACATTCTCGACATAGGCAATTCGGAGAGGTCTGGCCTGGCCGCCTTCTGAGGCTTTGAATCCGCTCTGCTGGCAAAATGGGTCGCTGGAATGTGGTTGGCTGATGATCTCGAGGAACATTGACAAATCTTCGGCTGTCCGCGCCATGGGGCCAGAAACACCCAGAGGATCGAAGGGAATGTTGCTGGGCCCGGACGGCACAAGTCCAACGGTTGGGCGCAGTCCCATCACGCCGCAAAACGCCGCAGGTATTCTGAGAGAACCCGCCAGGTCCGAACCGGAGGCAATCGGGAACATGCCAGACGCGAGGCCTGCTGCACCGCCACCTGTAGAGCCGCCCGCCGATAAATTTGTATCCCAAGGATTGAGCGTTGCACCAAAAACATCATTGAACGTATTACCACCGGTCGCAAATTCCGGATTGTTGGTTTTGCCAACAATGACAGCGCCGGCCTGTTTCAGCCTCGCAACCATTATATCATCTCTCTCCGGCACATTGTCAGCAAATAAGAGGGATCCGTAGGTCGTCCGAATCCCAGCTGTATCGGTGGTATCCTTGATGCCAACAGGCACACCTGCGGCCGGGCCCAAGGGTTCTCCTGCGGCTACCGCACTATCCACGGCCCCGGCCTGGGTCCGGGCGATGTCCTCACTCAAGGTAACAATCGCGTTGATTGTGGGGTTCGTCTCAGCGATGCGGGCTAAATGGGCCTCCAGCACCTCGGTAGCACTCACATCTTTGCCTCGAATAGAAGCCGCCAAATTAGTCGCCGATTGTTGCCAGAGTTCAGTAGTCATCAATTTATCCTCATGTTACTCATCGCGTGTTACGTCCGAATTGGCTCGATTAGCACGTGCAGGCTCCTCCAAGCCAGGGGCCCTGTCAATCACGGGACGATACATCCGACGGACAGTATCTGCTGCACGCCACCGGGAGTCCGGGGCATCGTCATTCAAAGGAGGAGTGTTGCCATTGCAGCGACCGAAACGCCCCTCCCCAGAGATAGGACTGTTTGGCCGGCAGAATTAATTGCTGCGGCCGGACACAAACTGGTAAGATGGGGTGTAACCACTGGAAGAAACCCTCTCTTGCCTTCAAAGACTTCTCCTGCCCTAAGCGTTCTGCGCGACACATTCGGTTATCCAAATTTTCGCCCCGGTCAGGAGGACGTCATCAACGCGATTCAGGCAGGCGAAGATGTGCTGGCCGTGATGCCCACAGGTTCCGGTAAATCTCTCTGCTATCAAATCCCTGCGCTGCTCCGTGACGGCCTCACCCTTGTTGTCTCCCCCTTGGTCGCGCTGATGGAAGATCAAGTGGCTGCCCTCAAGCTCAACGGAGTGGCGGCAGAAACATTGAACTCATTTCGCGACCGGGACACCAACATAGCCATCTGGAAGCGTGTCGTAGCGGGTGAGGTCCAAATCCTCTATATCGCACCGGAACGTCTGATGACAGCGCGCATGATCGCGGCTTTGCAGAAACTGCCGGTCCGCCAGATCACCATTGACGAAGCGCATTGTATCTCGCGCTGGGGACCGTCGTTTCGTCCTGATTACGAAGATCTCACCCGTCTCTCGGACCTGTTTCCGGCTGCGCCAATTTCTGCCTTCACGGCGACAGCGGATAAGACCACCCGAGCGGATATCGCGGACAGTCTGTTTAACGGTCCCAGCCGTGCCTTTGTGACCGGTTATGACCGTCCTAATATTCAATTGTCGGTGGAGCCCCGCCGCGATTGGAAACGTCAGCTCCTCGACTTTCTTACCGCGCATGATGGGAAGAGCGGTATCGTTTATTGCCTGTCTCGCAAAAAAACAGAAGAGACGGCAGCTTTTCTCTGTGCCAAAGGATACCGGGCATTGCCGTACCATGCCGGGCTCGACAAGGCAGACCGCAGCACGCATCAGGAGATTTTCAAAAATGATCCCGGCGTGATCATGACGGCGACCATTGCGTTTGGCATGGGCATCGACAAGCCAGATGTCCGGTTCGTATTCCACGCCAACTTACCCGGCAACATCGAAGCTTATTACCAGGAACTTGGGCGCGCTGGCCGGGATAACGAACCGGCGGACGCTTTCATGCTCTATGGCCTAGACGATATCCGCCAGCGTCGCCAATTCATCCAGGAAGACGATGGGGAAGATGACCATAAGCGGCGGGAACATAAACGGCTTGACGCCCTATTAGCTTATTGCGAAACCCCGGAGTGCCGGCGCCGCGCGCTTCTCTCCTATTTCGGTGAAGACAGCAAAGCGTGCGGCAACTGTGATGTCTGTCTCACCCCCCCGGTACTCGACGATGGGACTGCGTTGGCAGGGTGGGCACTCACCACGATCCAGGAAACGGGTCAGCGTTTTGGGGCGTCTCATATTATCGACGTTCTGCGAGGTACAGACACAGAGAAAATCCGGCAGTTTAGGCACGAACGCGTGTCCTCTTACGGTGTCGGCGTGGCAGAAGATAAGACAACCTGGGGATCCATTCTGCGGCAAATGATCGCGGCGGGATACCTCCACATGGATGTCAGCGGATATGGCGGATTACAGGTTACGGAAAACGGCATAGATCTCCAGCGTGAGGGCAGCGCGTTCCGCTTCCGGCGTGAGACGCTCCGGCCCAAATCTGCAATGCCCAAGGCACATTCTACCGCGGCGCTAAGGGAATTAACGGATGGCGACGGAAACCTTTTGGCTGCCCTCAAACAATTGCGTCTCCAGTTTGCGAAAGAGCGCGGCGTGCCCGCCTATGCCATATTCCGAGACCGCTCCCTGGCCGAGATGGCAACCCACCGGCCGTCCTCAGAAGAAGCATTCGCCCGGGTCTATGGCGTTGGTGCGGCCAAGCTGCGGGATTTCGCAGCCCCGTTTATGAAAGTGATCGCGGACTTCGATTAGGCAGGCAGGTCACTCGGCCCCGGTGATCTCTTCGTCCAAGAAGATATCCCGAACGAGGTCCCTATCTGGGTTTACGGCGTATTTGCCGAAATCCATGACGCCCTCGTCCCGTAAGCATTTTTCATCGATAAAAAAGTTTCCAGAACAGGTCCGGGCATCTTTGGTCAGAATGACATGCGCGGCATCAGCCATGATGTCGGGTATCCGCCCCCCCTCAACGTCGGCACCCGGCACCAGATTAAGCGCAGCCGTGGCTATCAAGGTGGCCGGCCAAAGGCCATTGACGCCAATGCCATATTTCCTGAACTCCGCAGCATGGCCCACCACGCAGAGGCTCATGCCATATTTGGCCATGGTATAAGCGGTGTATTTTTCAAACCACTTTGGGTTGAGATTGAGAGGAGAAGCGAGCGTTAAAACATGTGGATTTTTTGCTTTTATCAGATGGGGCAAGCAGGCCTGCGTGGTCGCAAAAGTACCTCGAGCATTGACCTGCTGCATGAGATCATAGCGCCTTATCGGCGTGTTCGGTGTATCCGTCATGCTGATGGCACTGGCATTGTTTACACAGATATCGATCCCCCCGAAGGTCTTTAACGTTTCCGCAACAGCGGCCTCGATTTGCTTTTCATCCCGAATGTCACACCGAACAGCCAATGCCGAGCCGCCAGCTGCCATCATATCGGCCGCGGCACTCTGAATGGTGCCCGGTAATTTAGGATGAGGTTTAACAGTTTTGGCGGCGATAACGATGTTAGCGCCATCCTGAGCGGCCCGCAGACCTATGGCATGACCAATACCTCGTGTGGCGCCGGTAATGAAGAGCGTTTTGCCCTTGAGATCAGACATGCGTGACGTTCATCTCGCGTAAGATACCGCTAGATTACTGCCGGAGACATACGACGCGTCTTCTGACAAAAGCCAAAGAATGGCCTTCGCCACTTCCTCCGGCCTTCCGGCGCGGCCCGCGGGCAGGTTCGGTCCGTCTTTCTCGGCCCGGCCCGCTGGTTGGATTTCCGTATCGATGAGACCGGGACTCACCACATTGACGCGTATACCATCTCGGGCCACCTCCTGAGAAAGTCCCCAGCCGAGCGCATCGACAGCCCCCTTAGAGGCTGCATAGGGTATACAGTAACCAGCCCCCCCCAGGCGGGAAGATACCGAGGACAGGAGCACGATTGATCCTCCACCCCCACCAAGACGGGGAGACATCCGGCGAACAGCTTCCCGAGATACGATCAGGGCCGCAT
>MDTB01201800.1_pt1 | contig 10721 bp, 11 predicted proteins | sample 811161 | NCBI WGS metagenome assembly MDTB01 (sample SAMN05326650, study PRJNA326480) | marine metagenome | isolation source: seawater | place: Mediterranean Sea | collected 2009 | reverse complement strand
TGTATTCCCTTAAATACATCATCTAATGACCGAACATCATCATCGTTCGTTTGAAATAAGGTATCATTATTCATACCTAATACATTCCTATATAAACTTAAGGTTTGTGTTATCGTCGGTCTGTCACTTTGTTTGTAGGTTTCTATTAAATTATCTATTCCCTTAATCGCCAATGCTAGTAAATATTCAAAATTATCCGATTTTTTCTTAGTATTTTTATCATTAGTACCATCATTAATTTTATACCACTTGTAATATCGTCTTATTGCGTGAAACAAATAATACAAATCTTCTTGTTTATCATTTTGATACCATCGCCACATCCCTTGTGTCCAAGATGGCTCTTGTATTTCTAAAATATTTTTCGATATGCTTATTTTTGTACCTATAGGCAATGAAGATAAAACTGCTAATTGTATAACTACTTGTAATGGCTCCAAAATCATATGTGATTTTTCCTTTGTAGGTTTTTTTATCATCTCAGCGCCAGCTTTTGTTAATATATCCATAATATATCAATTATATTAAGTTAATAAAAATAACATAATATAATATTATTAACTATATATGGATAAGTTCAAGGAAAAAGATTATGATTATTTACTAAAATTTGTTGTTATCGGTGACAAAAAATCCGGAAAAACTACATTTGTTAATCAGCTCGTATTGCAAAAATTCACACCCTTTTATTCACCCACAATAGGTATTGAATTTTCTTCCTCCTACAATACCCTACAAAATAGTGATAAAATCATAAAAACAACATCTTGGGATATTACAGGTTCTAGAAAATTCATTAACCATATCAGCAGTTATTTCAATAGTATTACATTTGCTTTACTATTTGTAAATATTACTGATGAAAACGCCTTAAGTAACCTTCAATTTTGGTACGATATTTTCAAAGAAAAAACAAAAGGTAAAGATATACCTTGTGCAATAATAGCTACTCATTATGATCATCATGATAAACGAAAAATTGCTATGTCATATATAAAACGGTGGGCAAAAGACAAGACCGATATTATTTACGAAGTTGATAACACCAATACAAGTGAAATTCATGATATATTCCGTCATATTTTAAATTGCATTATGAATCGGCTAGACATGAATTCTGGAATGTATTGTTATAGACCACCTAAAAAAGAAAAATCAACTAACGATGATAGTTATTTCAAAACGTATTGTAGTCTTTTATAATGATGTTTTTGCATATTCTCTGTTAGTTTTAAATACCAAACTCATAGACCAGTCATTTATCATTCCTAATGGGAAACCTTTATCATCAAATAACCTGATTCTAAGTTTATTGATATTCACTGGTTTTATATACATGCGTTTGTATTGTCGCAGATTTTCATAAATCAATGGCGACCACTTCTTTATTTCATTGCCTTCATCATATTTAATAGGAATTCTAGCAATGATATCCATCACATTTGGACCATATGCCCTGTTTTGATACTGATTTTCTTGTGCCAATTTGATCTCTTCTATCGTTTTTTTCTGTGAATTAGTCAACTTTTGCGTTACTGTTCTCGTCTGTGCTGGTCTAGAACCTTCTCTACTATACTGTGGAATATTGGTCCTGTCTCCAACATCACGTAAATATTCATTGTCCCTGAAATATTTTGATTGGCGAAACACGTCTTTATTCACACTCTGCATTGTCATTGATTGCGTAAAATAATTATTCGTATAATCATCTATCGCCAGGTAAATATAAGTTGGTCCATATAAATGTATTGTATTTTCACCCCTCAACTCACCACTCGCAGGAACCACATAATCATTCTCTGTAAAACCCAACATTCGCCCCAAATTATAATCTAATTTCGCATTGTGATTGTTACCCATATCTTCATCATAAAAACAAAGTGATATATCCACATTTGAAGTATTTTCAATGATTATCTTGTGTTGAGTAATATCATATTTATACGTTAAATCACTATCAGCACCACCCAAAGCATCATTGTCTACCTCTTCTATCGTATCCAATAAATTTATACTTTCTATATTTACATTTGTTAGCTCATTTGCTATTCTGGCAGGTAAATAACTACCATCTGGTATTTTCACTACAGAATCATTAATTTTAAAAACCGTATTTCCTTTTGCATATTGGAAATTATACCAGGCGTGGGTTAATTCAACCGTATTTATTTCTATAGAAGATACATTATTTATACCTTCATTAAACGTTACAGTAAAATCATCGGGTGTATCGACTTTGAATGTAGAAATTTTCACATCATTACATGAGCATCGTTGATTATATATACGGCGAAAACTACTGTCTACTGTTACCAATTTGTCAAAAACCACAGTATTTATATTGTTTTTCACGATGACTTCATTTAAACGTGTATTTTTCGCATCAATTTCGCCTACGCCATCAACCAAGCCTTCGCCTTCAACTTCGCCTTCGCCTTCGCCTTCAATTTCGCCTTCGCCTTCAACTTCGCCTTCGCCTTCACCTTCACCCTCGCTATCACTATTTAAATCTATATCTACCAAGGTATTATCAATCCCTTCTACCACATTATTATCGTTATGTATAAAATTCCTAATATTTTCATACAAACGGTCCCTTAAATCTAGTATAAATTTCATTTTACTATCATTCTCTTTTTCATTATCACTTTGTAGTATCCATTGTGAAAATTGAGCGACTTTACCATTTAATATACTTTCATCGTATTTTCCTTCTATACCAACTATATTTTCTAACTCTTTATCACTATAATTAGACACATTAAAGTCCATATAATATATAAAAAATATTATTGTTTTATATATTAATCAAATAAGTTGTTTAAGAATAACACAACTCTGTCATAGTTTGGAAACTTAGTTACATCGATCAATTGAATACCAACTCCTCGTTTATAATGATTACAGCCTCTGAATAATCTTTCTTCCATGATTTCTATTACTTCTTCAATGTATTCACAACCTTCAAATTGCTCAACATTTATGTATTTTTTTGACTTGTAAACATATCCATTTGACCAATAATATGAACTCTCCTTGGGATACATTTTTATTTTTCTTAATATACCATCTTTATACTTATTTTTAATCAAAGCAAAACCTATTATTTTATTAGTATCATTGTTCATTTCAATTACCATCACTTGTTCATTTGTTTTCACTCGTTGAGATAAAGGTTTCCTTAAACCCACATAATATGAGCTAATACCTTTCTCTTTTTTATACTTTTCGTTCAATCTATATGTTTCATTCGTCCAGTGACCATATCCCAAATGATATTTAAGTGTTTGTCTAGCACGTTCTTTTCTTAGTTCTTCTTCAGTTTTTTCTATAGCTTTTTTTTTCATCTAATATCTAATATTATCTATTAATATTATTCAATTAATTTAGTTTTTATTTATAATATTTGCTAGTTTAAAAAGTTTTGCCTCTAGGCTTTTTCCCTCTAGCATTTGCATCACATTATTTTTCATAGGGTCTTCTGTATATAAATTTACTAAAGTATCATACGAATGGGCATATGTTTGTAAATAAGCGTTTTTTACATTTGTTAGGGTTTCCAATGTGCTGGTAATTGTTTTTGGTACTTCACCAAAAGAACGCCCATTTCTTATATATTCTTTTTGATAGGCCATTAATTTTTTAATATGGATTGTTAATATCATAACTGATGGCAAATAATTAGTAGGATTCACATTTTTTATCATATCATTTAAATGTATCTTGTGAGAATTCTGGAAACTACCATATTTTTCCTCAAATAATTTCATATAGTCATTATATTTGCGAGATCGTTTTATATTTATTCGTTCCATTAATGAATGCGATAATGCAGCTTGTATTAAAATGACTGTATTATGATCATTTGTATCATATGCCATTTTTGCCAAATTCAAATAATAATTAATATTACTGCGTATCAACATTTTCGGTAGGATTTTATTACCATCGGTTAATAGCACCAATATCAAATTTGGAATAGCATTATTTATACTAAGAGGTATTAATTCCTCACGTTCCTTATTCATAAACGAATAGATACGATATGTTGATTTTCGCATATTTGCAACACTTTCATCTAATTTTATGTCATAATCACTAGTAAACATATTTCTCACCAGGTCACCAAGGGACCGTCTTCTCAACAGTTTTTTCTTCTCTGCTCTCGTTAATTCATTACTACTCTTGCTTTTTTTCATATTATATTAATCATAATAGTTGTCTTTAATATGTAGTTAGTGCTTTTTATTTAGTTCTTTTATATTAGTGCCATAAATTTAGTGTTGTATATTTAGTGCGGCAAATTCAGTGCCGTAAATTTAGTTCTGTATTTTACGTGAAGTTATCAAAAACGCCTAATTAATTTCCTTATCACTCCTCTATACCATGGGCGAAAGTCATTTATATTTTTTTTTAATGAGTCAATAGTAAACCATCGGATCATATCTTTTTCATATAATCCATTATGTTCTGTGATTAATTTTATATTTTCTTTTTTTGCTTTCTTGTATTGCAAACGAAATTTCTTTGGTAGTTCTTTTTTATATGGAACCATGACCATATATATCTTGTATTTACCCTGATTCATTACTTCAATCTGATTATCTTCTATCAATCTCTCGATGGCTTGTTCATCTCCAAATATACCATCGGTTTCTTCACAACCTTCACGTACCGCAGTTTGGAATAATGATTCGCCTTTTTCACGCGTTCCTCCAAAATCACTCCACTGACCCGATTGTTTGTTATTTACATCCTTTGTTTCTCTTCCAAATAAAAAATAGACTTTATTTCTATAATATGCAACAGGTAAGATTCCCGCCATATAATATATATTATAATTTACTTTTATATTAATTTATAATATTAACTAATCCAAATCCAAAAGTGGTTGAGTACCTTTCAATGTATAATTTGTTAGGTAGTTTTCTTGTGTCGTATTTCCTGCCAAGTCAGCGCCTGATATATCCACATAGTCTAAAAATCGGTCCTTTTTACATCCCTGATCCGTATTGAAAACATTATTATGTGGATCAATCTCAATAAACTCACCCTGATAAGTTGAATTCCCACCATTCTTATTTAAACTATCTTCTATTGAGATACCACCCGCCCAATATTCAATTGTTGAACCTGGTATGTGATCACTATTCATTACAGTATGCTTTATGTTTCCATTGGTTACTTTTCCTGTGCCTTCCATACCGAAACCATCACAATCACTACATAAAGCATAACCTCGGGCTAAGTCTTTTCTTAATCCTTGTGTCCTGGTGGAAACTAAATTTCCAAACACATCAAACACGATTTTTCCATTATAATTAGTAGCTCTAGCATCATCAAATGCCGTTACATCTTTATATAGCTTTTCTACTTGTGGTTGCACTGCCGCGTATATAGTTTTTGCACGTCTATTTTTTATATGTTCACTGCTAGAAATTTTAGGTCTATTATTATCAAAACAACTCATATACTATAACATAGGAAATTTACTCGTACAAATACTCCAACTTTAATGCCATCGAAAAATCCATTTCATTTAAATCTACAACACGTCCATATTTATCTACTATCTTAATATGCAATTTTTGAATATCCACTGGTCCAAAATATTTTCTTGCCTTCGATGATATGTCGTTAGAGATACTATTTACATCCCATAAATCACCGCGAATATCTGGTGCCCATCCAGTCTTTGTTATTCTTGCTAAAATATATGAGTTATTCACCGATTCGTTATAAATCGCCATCACATTCTCACTATTATTGTAATTATAATCATCTACAACCACATATAAGTACTGATTTCCTATACTATCGTATATACCCTCGCTAACAAATGATACACCATTTATATCAAGTATATTTTCACTTGTTACATAATTTGCAGCTAGTAATCTATTTGTAACACTATTGTCATACATTATTTCTATTTTGTTAATGGCCAAAGCATAATCCGTATTATTTTCACTACCGGTGATACGAAATACTAAATTAATCTCTTTCCCTTCGTTTGCAGACAGTAAGTTATTTAACTCAAATTCGTGTGTAAAATAATCATGCGTGCCATTTTTATCTGGTGTAATTAAATTAGTGGCTACAATTCCATTACTTAAATCGCTCAACTTTATGGTTTGAAATTCCATACTATCTCCGCCTTTAACACCTATTACCGATATAGTTATATCATTAGTGGTTAAATTATATCCCCTAAGTTTAATTGTATCCGCATCCTGGTCACTATCGCGAAATCCCGTATAAGCACCTCCAATTAAACTTAATCTAATTTTATCTGTCTTATAAAGCTTAAATGGTTGTGAAAAACTAATGTCATAACTAGCACTAAACGCAGTATTTTTAAATAATAGATTTGGAACATTTATTCTATCTCTATACGTATCAGTTAGCCAAATAGGATTTTTATTAGGATCACTGAAATAATCAATATGTTTTTTTACTATACTATTATTAGCCGGGTCATTCACAAAATTCTCTGACTTTATTTCATATTCTACTGTATTAAATAGTAAATTATCTATTGGTCCCAGCGATTTTTTTGCCTTTCCAGTATATTGTGCAAAACGAAAACCTAATAGCCACCCTAATTTCATCTGTATTGGTTTGTTATCTGTCTTTGTTTCTTGCCAATTGTCTGTACCATCACTGTTTTTTACACTTTCACCAGGATAATCAAATCGTATTAGCAAACTATCATATAAACTAAACATCTTGTCTTCCACTAAATTTGCTAAGGCAAAAATACAACGATTGGACTTTTCATCCACAGTAAACTCGATTGGAGTAATAGGAATCTTATCATTTGTTAATGCTATCTTTTCAAACTGTAAATTTATTTCATCCTCTATTTGCGTCAAATCATAATTCCCATCAGGTATAGTTATAATTCCTTCTATTGTTGTATCCGGTAAATAAGTTAATCCCTGGTTTAATCCATATTCTCTAAGTTTTGAGTTTGTACATTTAAAATAAAGATGATTGTTGCCGTTTTTCTTTGATATTTGGAAATACGTATTTGGTATCTCCATAGAAACCAATTCCATAGATACTACGTTCTTGATTTGAGTTGGTAAATCCCAAATAACATCCGCACTATTTGTAGTATGATAATTCTTCCTAAAAGTGGTGTCTAAACTAATGACTTTGGACATGGTATCAGGTGCATATAAACTTTTGATTTTTGTATTATCGCGGGCATTTATTTTTTCAGCTGCACTGCTAGGATAATCAGAGTCGTTTTTTCTTAATATCTGTATATTACTTGATGATTCAAATACATCCGAAGTTTGTAAATGTTTTTCGGTTGACAAGTGATTGTTTAACTTATTTACGATTTGTTTAATGAAATCAATGACATCTTTTTTTTTTATCTACGCCAATACTACTATCTAATAATATTTGATCACGTAAAGTATTGGCAGATTTTAATATATCTTTGCCGTTATAAGGTTGATTTAAATTTATTAGTTTTTCTATTTCATCAACAGTATAACTGTCAATATTTAACTCAAAATGAACACTCATATATATATATATTTAAACTTAAAATATTTATATATCAAACAAATGATTGCTTCCTCTTTTAAGAATGCTTAATAAATCTTCTATTTTATATTTTCATGATTTTCTTTCATTATTACTGTTTCTTAATTTGATAATAATTTTCTAGTATTCATAATATACTATATATATTGAAATTATAAAGCACTATCTAGTCGTCGTTTGATAATATTAACATACATTCCATTGTTAAATGGTCTAAAACCTTTATTATATTTATTAATTGGATTATAAATATCCATTGGTCCCATTGTTGCTTTATTAACTTCAATATTATTAAAAATTTCTGAATTTTGTTTTTGATCGAGAATAAAATTGTAATGTTTAAAAATATTTAATAAAATTAATCTCATTTCTAATTGTGCAAAATTTTTACCTATACAATCTCTAGGTCCATATGTAAATGGTGAAAATCTTTTTGAAGATGGATTATAAAAAGCATGACCTTCGTCGTTCCATATTTCATTATCTTTAAATTCTCTATTTGGATTGAAATCTTCTGAATCTTCACCCCATAATTTAGGATTTAAATGACGCGAATAATTAAAAATTTGAACGTAAGTTCCTTTTGGTATTTTTACCATGCCGTTTTTTCCCATAATCATGTCGTCTTCAATTAATTCTCTAAATGTCCCATTGGGAACTGCTGTATGTAATCTTAATGTTTCCATTATGCATCTAGTGATAAAAGGTAATCGTTTAAAATCTTTTGTTGTTATTTTTTTATCTTTTTGATCTTTCCAAAATTGATCTACTTCTCTTTGTAATTTTCGTTGCCATGTCTGGTTTTTTGACAATTCATATATTAACCAAGTCAGTGTATGACCCGTAGTATCATGTCCAGCAAAACTTAATATTAAAGCATTGCCATATTGTTCTGTATCTGTTTCCGGGTTTCTTTCATTTAAGATTTCCGAAAGTGGACCTTTACTATGTTTAATTTCATCAATTAATTTCAAAGCATATTCTCGAGCATATCCTTTGTCTTTACCACCAAAAGCTGCTCGTATTTTGCTATTTGTATTTTCCTGAAATTCATTAGAAAACCCAAATAAAGCTAATTGAAGCTGTGCCATAGTTTCATTTAAAAAGAATTCTGACATATTTACTTTTGATTTTCCTTTATTTGAAATTTTCCATAATAAATCACTACATTTACTAGCTCTCTTACTAGAAATATCCATTATATTATTTAGTTCTAATGGAGAAAATGCCTGAACTAAATCCAAACGTTGATTTTTCCAGTGGTTAATGTCTGTAGTTGATATAATTGAATCATATAATAATGGTTTGAAATTTGGCATTTTTTTAATATGTTTTTTAGCTATTCTTTCACAGTCGTCTTTATTACTTAATAAAATTAAGTCAGTAAGAACAAAATTATTTATATCTAAATATGGTACAATAATATTATCTGACAAACCATTACCAAAATGTTTTTGATAATTATAAAATAGTAGATGATCTTTACCTATTTTAGATTGCGTTTCTATATTTTTTAATATTTCTAAATATTCATTATTATAATTTTTTACTGGACTATTTAAAATTTCATATAATGCTTTATTACTTTTTTTATCATATTTTGATATTAATTTATCACCATATAAGGAAACTTTACTATATTTTTCAGTGAATAAATCTCTCAATTTTGAGCTCATGTTATTATATATATAAATACATATCTTTATATTCATTTATATATTATTTTGCAAAATGCCTTCCATATTTCATCCATAAAAATATACTAATAGTAAATCCTAGTAAAAATCCAGCAATACATTGATCCGGATGATCATTCATAAAAGGCCTTGTTATCAATGGACCAATAAAAAAAGTTAGTAATGAATAAAAAATCATAATCATTATTGTTTTTGAATTCGTTAAATGAACCATATACTATTTTTATATATTTTATTTTTAGCATTTTTTTGTTAACCCTATTACACCACAACCAACTCTTTTTCCAGCATTTCCAGTTTTTAATGATTCTTCATCTCCACCTTTTCCCAAATCATCTTCATCTTCATGAATTACAACACATCTTCCTATTATACATCTCCTACTATGACAATTTAAAGAAATTTCATTATCATACATATGTCCTTTTGCTAAATTATTTTTTGATATTATATTACCCAAATCTCCAACATGTCTTTCTTTACTATTTCTACCTCCATGTTTATTTTTAAATGGATTAAAATGAGCACAAGAACTAGTACATCCATCGGTTAAATCGCCATATTCATGTATATGAAAACCATGTTTTCCATCTTTTAATCCGGTTATTTCATAAGCTATTTTTACTCTACTTTTTTTAGTTTTTTGTGTAAATTTTACAATACCTTTTACATTATTCTTATTTTCATGTAAAACACATATAGCATTTAAAAAATATTTTTTATGTTTTCTTGTTTTCATCTATATAATATTAAACTTAAAATTATTTATATCAAACAAATGATTACCATAAATAAATATGGCTTAATATTTTGGGTGTATACATACCCTTTGACTGTATTAATTCTTTTTTGACTGCTTTGCTCTTTTTTTTTTCACCACTGTGACGTGAATAATATCGTCTTTTGCGTTTTACGGTACCATGATTTAAATGTTTATATAACTTTATTTTTGTTGAATCGCGAAATTGTTGATAATCACTTGCACCAAAATGCATTGTTCGTGTTTTTTTAGTATTCAAGTTTTGGACAGTTGCCTTATATTTTTTCATTGTATTAGGGCTTTTTTCAATCTTCACTATTTTTTCTTGCATTTTTATACCATATCGCTTCATACCACCCCTTTGTTTTTTTGAAAATCGTTTTACTCTACCTTTTGTTCTCTTTTTCCTTCTAGCGATTTTAATTTCTTTTTTGGTTAATTCGCTGTGTGTGATGGGGGTTTTTTTCGTCATTCGTTTGGATGGACGATAAATATCACTTTTATATTTATATCCTACTTCACCACGTTGATTAACCCATTCTTCATCAAACCAACGCGCTAATCCTCGTTTTCTGGTTTTATTACCCTTATATGGTTTTTTATTTCCATATTTTTTTTTGAATGTTTTTTTATATGTTTGTACTAAAATACCACTGCGATATGCACTGTGTTTTGGATGTTTTTTATAAACTTTTTTTTTA
>MDTB01199189.1_pt1 | contig 10721 bp, 14 predicted proteins | sample 811161 | NCBI WGS metagenome assembly MDTB01 (sample SAMN05326650, study PRJNA326480) | marine metagenome | isolation source: seawater | place: Mediterranean Sea | collected 2009 | reverse complement strand
GGTTCTAATAACACACTATTAGAATGAGAATGAGCCATTGAATGATCTTTTTTTGCCATTTCTTTCATTTTTTTCATATCTATTTTATCTGCTAATAAAATTTGATGTTCTACCATCTTCATCATTTCTGGCTGGTGCTTGATATGCATTTCTTTTGTAGCAATATTAAACTCATGAACTAACTCACCGTAGTTATAGACAATAAATTTAATCGTTTCACCTTTTTTAATATTAATTTCTTTAGGTTCAAAATAATTATCATACATTTTTATTTCAATTGTTCTATTTATTTCTGATAATTTACCTTTCTCACCTATCATCTTCATGGATGCTGCAAATAAAAAATTAGGAATTATAAAAAATAATAAAATTAATTTTTTCATACTAATTTATAGGTTTAAAAATTAAACAAAGGCCATTATTGCAAAATCTCTTACCACTTTCTCCGGGACCATCTTCGAATACATGTCCATGGTGTGCCCCACAAGTAGCACAATGATATTCTGTTCTTTTTACTCCAAAAGAATAATCGACTTTAGTATTAAATGCGCCTGGTAGTGACTCGGTAAATGACGGCCAACCTGTTCCACTATCATATTTCGAAATAGAGCTAAATAATTTAGCATCACAATTAGCACAGTGATAAAATCCATCTCTTTTTTCATGAAGTAAAGAACTAGTAAAGGGACGTTCAGTTCCTTCATTAAAGAGTATATTTTTTTGTTGATTCGTTAGATTTTGATTTATTATTTTTTTTGTAGCTGAATATAAAAAATGATATGGGAACAAAATTATTGAAAATATTGATGTACTAATTAATTTTAAAAAATTTCTCCTCATGAAATTAAGTTATAAATTTTAAACTAAATTACAATGAGCATCATTGCCACAACACTATTATTTCCAATTAATACTAAACATTGACTCATTTCTTCTTAGAAGGGGAAGTGTAAAGGGGCTATTATAAGTTGCCCTAATGGCAAAGCCTTTTATAGAAATATTATCTTCCAAAAGTTTTTTCTCAAGAATTTTATTATGTTTATCAAAATTCTTATCAGAAGATCTACCTGAAAATTCTATTACTGCAAAATAGCCTTTGGGAATTGTTGTAATTTCAAGATCAGGGTTATTTGGTATAGGGGTAGTTTCTATATCAAATTTTAAAGGAAGATAGAACTGCATAAACATTTGATCGTCTTTTTTTGTTTGAGTAACCGGAACTGTCATTGCTATTTTTTGAGAATTTTTATTTTCTCCTGAAATATAATTAAAAAGTTTTCGAAAACTACTATTGTCACTCTTGTTTGCTACTTGAACAATCAATCTTTCTGGATAATAACGAATTTCATAAAAATCGTTTTTTTTTACTATATCGTACTTCGATTCTTCACTTGCCATCAAGGTAGAATATGTGAAAAAGAAAAATAGGCAAATTATAAAATTAACTTTAAGTAATAATTTTTTCACTATTCTCTATTTTGTCGATCCTTTTTTTCAAAATAAAATAGAGAAATTAAAAATAATACCGTCCACACAACTCCCGCCATAGCTTTAACTAGAGATGTTTCAGCTCCCCAAATATCAAGAAATAATGCACCTATAACAATCCCAATTGCATAAATTATTATTACTATAGTACTTAAATTCATTTATTTTTATCTTTGTTATGTTCTTTTGCTTTTTTTCCTCTAATCACTGCCATTACTCCCATATAAATTACATAGCCAATAATTATTAATGACAGAGTAATAAAAATTATTTTTTGCATTTAAACATTTTTGTAAAAGTTAAACCAATTATTTCCCAGAATCCCTTCTGTTTCTGTTTGATTAAATCCTATTTTTTTTAAACCTTTTTCTAAATTAAAAAACCCTCTTGCATCCTGAAACCATTCAGGTTGATCAGGAAAACCTGGTTTAGTTTTAGATCCTTCTCCATAATTTTTTGATTTAGTCCAAGTACCATTTCTCATCCATTCCACAACAACATCCGGTTGTTTCAGACATAAATCTGAACCTATGCCTATATTATTTACTCCCATCAAATCAGCAGTTTTGGCTACCATTTCACAAAAACTAATTAAACTACAATTCGTTCCGTCTTTAAGATGGTGTGGGTATAAAGAAAGACCAAGTATACCTCCACTATCTGCTAAAGTCTTTAATAAATCATCAGACTTATTTCTAATAACTTTGTGCCAGAATGAAGGATTGGCATGCGTGATGGCAATGGGTTTTTGACTTAATTCAATTGCATCAAATGTACTTTTTTCTGCTGAATGAGACATATCAATAACTACGCCTACCCTATTCATTTCTTTAATTACTTCCTTGCCAAAATTAGTAACACCACTATCATTTTTTTCATAACATCCTGTTGCCAATAAAGATTGATTATTATAAGTCAGTTGCATAAATTTACATCCAATTGAATGAATTTTTTCAACTAAATTAATATCATCTTCAATTGGTGAACAATTTTGAAAACCAAAAAATATTGCGGTCTTATTTTCTTTTTTTGCACGCTCTATGTCTTTATAATTTTTACCATGAAAAATTAAATCAGAATTCTCCTTAAAATGTAGTTCCCATTCTTTAACTCTTTTTAAAAATTCTTCAAAATCTTCGTGATAAACTATCGTAACATGCACAGCGTCTAATTTAGCTTCTCTATTAATCTTAAAAACTTCTCTGGACCAATTGCAGTATTGAAGGTTGTCTATTTTATAATTCATATTTAAAATGATTTATTAGAATTGATCATATGCCTTTTTTAATAAGACTATAAATACTTTCTTTTGTATATAGACCTATTTCTCTAGCTACTTCTTTGTTATTCTTATAAACAACAATAGTTGTCCAATAATCAATGTTTAATAATTTAGCTATATCTTTGTTTTTAGTTTGTTCAAAATTCATAAAAACTACATCTTGAAAGTCTTTTTTTGCTTCTTGCAGTAGTGGTTTTTGTTTTGCGCAAGTACTACAATTTTTATTCCAAGAGTGAATAACTACCACCTTTCCATCTTTTTGGAATAAATTAAATTTTTCTAAATTAAAATTAGATTTAAATTCGGTAGATGACACGCTGGTAGAAATTAAAAGTATAAAAAAAGTCAATATTTTCTTCATAATTTAAAATATCATATTTTTATTATATTTACACTTACATTACTAATTTTATTGAAATATTTAATTTAATTTGAAATAAATAAAAGTTATTCATTTATAAAATCTTATGAAATCTAAACAAATACATAAAGTTTCTATTGTTATGGGTAGCCAATCGGATTTTAAAACAATGAAACTGTGTCAAAAAGTGCTTAAAATTCTAAAAGTAAATTTTGAAACCAAAATAATTTCTGCTCATAGAACGCCTCATAGAATGTATGAATATGCTAAAAAATCAGAAAAAAATAAAATTTCTGTTATTGTAGCTGGAGCTGGAGGATCTGCACACTTACCGGGAATGATTGCTGCTCTTACACCAATACCTGTAATTGGTGTGCCAATAGAGAGTAAAAAATTAAAAGGTTTAGATAGTTTGTTATCTATAGCACAAATGCCAAAAGGAGTTCCTGTAGGAACGGTTGCGATAGGTGAAGATGGAGCAATTAATGCAGCTTTGCTAGCTGCATCAATTATTTCAATAAGTGATAAAAAAGTGAAATATAATCTTAACAAATGGCGTACAAAACAAAGCTCTTCAGTAAAAAAAAAACCAAAATAAAATAAATGTTAAACTCTACTATTGGAATTATTGGTGGTGGACAACTTGGAAGCATGTTGTGTTCAGCAGCAAAAAAACTGGGTTTAAAAACTATAATTATTTCTGATGACAAAGATGCTCCAGCACAACTTTTTGCAGACGAATTTGTTTTTTGTACTTATGATAATGACAACGAAATTGAAAAATTTTGTAGTAAGGTAGATTTTATAACTTTTGAGTTTGAAAATATTCCTTTTTCTGTTTTATCTAATATTAATAATAGAAAAAAAATTCAACCTAAACCATCAATAAATAAAATTGTTCAAAACAGATTATCAGAAAAAGATTTTTTAAATAAAAATAACATTAGAACTACATCTTACATTTCAATAAAAAGTGAAAAAGAATTAAAATCTAGTAACGATTTTATACCTGGAATTCTTAAAACTTGTACACTAGGTTATGATGGTAAAGGTCAATACAAGATAAATACTGATGAAGATTTGGATAATTTAAAAATTAAATTTGATAATGATTATATTCTGGAAAAATTAGTTAAATTAAAAAAAGAAATTTCAGTAATCATTACTAGATTCGGTCCACAAAAATATGAAATTTATGAACCAATAGAAAATACTCATGAAGATCAAATATTAAAATATTCAAAAGTTCCTGCCGAAATAGATCAGAGTACGTTTGCGAAATCGATAGAATGGGCAAAGTATATTTCAGAAGAACTTGATTATATAGGAACAATGTGCGTTGAATATTTTATTGATAAAAATGAAAACCTATATGTAAACGAAATTGCCCCAAGAGTTCACAATTCTGGACATTTGACAATAAACGCTTATAACATCAGCCAATTTGAAAATCATATAAGAGCAGTTTGTGGGTTAAATAAAGTTGAAACAAAAAGATTGTATAATGCTAAAATGATTAATTTAATTGGTGAGGATATCCAAATATATAGAAATAAAAAATTTAAAAACAACGAATTTTTTTTCGATTATTTTAAAAAAGAAGTAAAAGATAAAAGAAAAATGGGTCATTTAACGATAATTGAAAAATAAAATATCCTAGATGATTAAATTTTTAAGTTTTTTATTAGTTTTTTTTGTTTATAACAATATTGCGACAGCTATGGACAATAAACCTTATCATCATTTGCCAGATGGAACATTTAGAAACCCAGAAGGTTCACCTCAAAGAGATTCGTCATTTAATTGGAGTTTTAAGGTTTTTAATGAGGAGAAAAAAAAACTTAACATGGATATTCCGGAAGACCATGTAATTAACAAAAAAAAAGTTTTAGAAAATCTTAAAAAAAATATTAATAATGATTATGTAGCTTGGATAGGACACGCTACTTTTTTAATTAAACTTGGAAATACAACTATTATTACTGACCCAGTATTTGAAAAAAATATGGGTCCTCTTATTTTTGGGCCTAAAAGATTTGTTGAACCTGCAATTGATCTTGCTGATTTACCTGAAATTAACTTGTTTTTATTAACTCACAATCATTATGATCATTTAAGTACAAGAACCATACAAAGATTTCCCTTCAAAAAATCTAAGGTTTTAGCTCCACTAAAATTAGGCAAATACTTTACAAGAAATGGATTTAGGGATGTTGTTGAAATGGATTGGTACCAAGAAATTAAAGTAAATGATTTGAAAATCACTTTTTTGCCAGCTGTTCATTGGTCTAAAAGAAGTTTATGGGATACAAATAAAACACTTTGGGGAAATTTTTTAATTGAATATCAGAATAAAAAAATATTTTTTGCATGTGATACAGGATATGGCAATATTTATAAAACTATAGGTGAAAAATATGGGCCAATTGATTTATCTTTTATTAATATAGGTGCCTATAATTTTTATCCAATGTCACCAAAGAAAGATAAATCAATTTATCATACTAATCCTGAAGAAGCATTAAATATTGGTCAAGATTTAAAAAGTAAAAAAGTTTTAGGCATGCATTGGGGAACAGTTGTTTTATCTTTAGAGCCTATATTTGAACCTCCAAAACGTTTTAAAGATGCTTCTAACAAATATGGATATAATAAAGATGATGCTATTATTTTTAAAATTGGACAGATAGATACACTTGAAACTATATTAAAATGAAATCTGTCGAAGGAAATTTTGATAATCCTGAAGTTAATGATTTGCTAAATAAGCATTTTGTTGAATTGAGATCTGTTTCACCAGCTGGTAGCACTCATGTTCTTGATATAGCTGGATTAAAAGTTCAAAGTATAAAGTTCTGGAGCTTATGGGAAAATAACGAGTTAATTGGATGTGGTGCTTTAAAATTTTTAGAAGAAAACCATGGTGAATTTAAATCCATAAGAGTTGTTGATAAATTTAGAAAAAAAGGAATTGGAGAGAAAATAATTCAACATTTGATTGAAGAAGCGAAAAAATTAGAAATTTCTAAATTAAGTATTGAAACAGGCGCAGGTGTTTTTTTTTTACCAGCAAGAAAATTATTTGCGAAATTTGATTTTAAACCTTGTGCTCCTTTTGCACATTACAAAAAAGATTCGAATTCGTGTTATTTTACTAAAAAAATTTAGTGTCTATTTAAAATAATTTATTATTTAAATATATTTGATTGATCTTGTGAAATAAGTTTTTGTCTTGTCTTTTCAAAATTATTATCGAGTATTTCTTTAATACCGCGTCTCATTCTATTTTTTGAGTTATTTTCTTCTATTTTTGTAGATACAAAGGTAACCGTGTTCATTCCAGTTTCTTCTTCAACTGCTTTATTTGTCAAAAAACTTAATCCTGCTTGCGTTATATTACCTGTAGAAGCAATTGTGATTGTAGGACCTATCATGGCTGTTGATTGAACACAGCCTGATAAAAGAATTGCAGCAATAAAATAACAAAATATTTTATTTATACCCATTTTTATTTATCCCTTAGATTGAACTTTAAATGTATTTTTAATTCAACTCAAGAGGGTAAATAAAAAATACTATCCAATTTGGGCAGTTTATTAGGTTTTAGTTGAAAGATTAAAGAGCTTTATAACCATACTCTAATGAAGAATCTGTTATGGATTCGTAAAATGATTCTCCAAAACTTCTAAGGGATAACAATCTTACCTTATAAGGATTATTGTCTATCATATCAGCTGTAAATGCTATTCCATTATATATCGAATTAATGCTATGATTTTTATCAAAAATATCAAAATTATAAGGACAACCTTTTTTTAAAACTTCTTTTACTTTAAATCCTTCTAACTCAATTACAGCTTTTGAGTGTGATATATCCGTTACAGCAAAATCTGTATCTTTAAAAACTTTTAAAATATTTAAAAGTAAATCTTTTTTTTCTGATATTAAAATCCAATTGTTTGGTCCATTCCATAAAATTCTTGTATTATCATTATTAATTACATTTAAAGATTCATTTTTTAATTTTAAACCATCAATATTAATATCTTCATTTTTAATTGTAGAATTTTTATACTTAACTATTTGAACTATAAGTAAATTTTTATTTTCTGAAATCTTAAGTAAAATTTCTTCATTTTTGTTTTCAAAATTTCCAAATAATCCTTTTTTATGAATATGTTCTAAAGCTGATACTGAAGTCATGATCTAACTCTTTCTCCTTTAGGGTCAACATAATGAGACGAAACAATTTCAACAGGTATAGTTTTGTTTTTTAAAGGTGATAAAGCAAAAAGTTTTTTTCCTATCATATTTTTACCATCTTTAATAATAGCAAGTGAAAAAGGATTATCATACTCTACGCTCCAACATGACGCTGAAACATGTCCTAATTTTGGATTTGGAAGTTCAGCATTTGGATCTTTAACAATGTAAGAGCCTTCTGGAATACTGGTTTTTTTATCCAATGGAACAACGCCAACAACCTTTTGTCTGTCATGTTGAATATAAGCTTGTTTATTGAGAGATCTTTTGCCAATAAAATCTTTCTTTTTACTGACCAGTCCTTCAAGAGAATTATCATATGGAATTGTACGTCCATCTAATTCTGAACCAGCTACATGGCCCATTTCAATTCTTAATGTTGATAATGCTTCTGTTCCATAAGGTTGAATATTAAATTCTTTGCCTATTTCAATTATTTTTTCCCACATATAATTACCATTGTCAGATTCTACATTAACTTCGTAGGCTAGTTCTCCAGAAAAAGAAATTCTATAAATTCTTGAATGTTTTCCAAATAAATTACCTTCTACGTAACCCATAAATGGCAAACCTTCGTTTGAAACATCCATGTCTGGAAATAACTTTTGAAGCAATTTTCTAGAGTTTGGTCCAGCTATAGCTGCACCAGCCCATTGTTCTGTAGTTGAAACTACATTTACATTTAATTCTGGCCATACTAATTGTAAATAGTATTCTAAATGAGATAAAACATTTGCAGCTTGTGCTGTTGTCGTAGTCATGTGGTAATGATTTTCTGAAATTCTAGTTGTAGTTCCATCATCCATTACAATTCCATCCTCTCTTAGCATGACTCCATATCTGGCTTTGCCTATTGGTAATTTAAGCCATGCATTTGTGTAAACTCTATTTAAAAATTCTGCAGAATCTGGTCCTTTAATATCAATTTTACCTAATGTAGTTACATCACAAATACCGACATTTTGTCTTACATTTTTAGCTTCTCTCTTTGAAGCTACAAATAAATTTTCATTTCCAATTTTATAATATCTTGGACGTAACCAAACCCCAGCATCAACAAAAACAGCATTATTTTTTTTGTGCCAATAATGCATTGGAGATTTTCTTGTTGGTTTTGAATGTTTGCCAACCTCTCTTCCTACTATTGCCCCTATTGAAACTGGTGAATAAGGGGGTCTAAAAGTGGTATGGCCTACTTGTGGTACAACTTTATTTTCAATCTCTGAAACAAGCTGTAATCCATTTAGATTGCTAGTTCTACCTTGATCTGTTGCCATGCCCAGTGTGGTATATCTTTTAACATGTTCAATTGACCTATAACCTTCTTTTATTGCTAACTGAATATCAGAAACAGCAACGTCATTTTGAAAATCTAAAAATCTTTTATAATTTTTTCCTTTTGGAAGAGGAACGCACCAAAATTTATCATGTTTTGAAAATTTCTTTTCTACAACAGATGGTGTGTTAATTTCATTTTCATTTTCAGTAATTTTTTTTGATAATTCAAATCCTTTTTTTAATCCTGTATTTAAAGAATCTTTAAGTGTAAATACTCCATTTGCAGCTCCTATTGTAGTTTCTTGTTGTTTTGGTTTACTAGGAACAAATGCATCGATTTCACTATTAAAGATAGTTTTATTTCCTGATTGTGAAGCTAAATGAATCGTTGGCGTCCAAAAACCTGAGACACAAATACAATCACATTTAATATTTTCAATTTCACCTAAATTTTTTTTGTCTTCTGAAATTTTTGCAATATCAGCTGATTTTACTTTTTTATAACCTTTGGCTACCACAACAACGTGCGAAAATTTAATATTTATATTTAAATTTTTTGCTTCATTAATTATTTCTGAACTTATTTCTTTTCTGGTATCCAAAATAATTGGGTCAACTCCATTTTTTTTAAATTCTATTGCAGTTTCATAGCCACTATCATTGTTGGTAAATATTAGAGGTTTTTTTCCAACTAATACTCCATAAACTTTTAAATATTCTTTGGCTGCTGAAGATAACATTACTCCAGGAGTGTCATTATTTCCAAAAACTAAAGGTCTTTCAATTGATCCAGATGAAATTACAACTTCTTTTGCTCTGATATACCATAGTCTTTGTTTTGGTTCATGCTTATTTGATTTTGGCAAATGATCACTAACTCTTTCTGTCATTACAAGCATGTTATGATCATAGTACCCAAAAACTTGTGATCTATTTTTTACAATTACATTTTTCATTGATTTAAGTTCTGATATAATTTTGTTAGCCCATTCTTTTCCGGTTTGATTCCCAATATTTGACTCGTCGGTAAGCAAACTTCCACCAAATCTTGGTTTATCTTCTGCTAAAATTACCTTGGCACCATTTTTTGCTGCTGCGTATGCACTTGCTAATCCAGATGGTCCTGATCCAGCAATTAATAGATCGCAATATTCATATTTATGTTCATAACGCTCTTGGTCATGTTTTGTAGATGCTGATCCAAATCCAGCTGCTTTTCTTATAATTGGTTCATAAAGTTTATACCAAAAACCTTTTGGCCACATAAAAGTTTTATAATAAAAACCAGCAGGAAAGAACATTCTTAAAAAATTATTAATTGCACCAATATCAAAATTTACATTCGGCCAGCAATTTACACTTTTAGCCTCTAAACCTTCAAAAATTTCCTGTTCAGTGGCTTTTACATTTGGATCAGTTTCATTATTTCTTTTTAACTGAACTATTGCATAAGGTTCATCTACTCCTGCTCCAAAAAAACCTCTAGGTCTATGATATTTAAAACTTCTACCAATCAGATGAATTCCATTTGCAATCAAAGCAGAGGCAATTGTATCTCCTTCATAACCAAAATATTCTTTATTATTAAATTTAAAGAAAATTTTTTTATCTCTATTAATTAAACCACCTTTACTTAATCTAAAATTTTGTGACATTATTTTAATTCTTCATCTGCCTTCATTGTATTAAATATTTCATGGGTTAGAGTGTCCCTTTCCACTTTAATCCATTGCCTACACCCTGATATATGGTGCCATAATTCTAAGTGCTTGCCTCTAGGGCTTTTTCTTAAATAAACAAAATTATCCCATTCTTGATCTGAAATTTCTTTATTTAATTCAGGTCTTTTAACAGTTGCATCACCACCGTATGCGAATTCTATCTGTGACCTTAATCCACAATGGGGACATTTGATATGTAGCATTTATGAAATCCAAGTTTTAGTACCAAGACCTTTTTCATCTATTAAATGTCCAGTGCTAAACCTATTCAAACTATATCCAGAATTTAATTCATGAACTCTGTCTTGTGCAATTGTATGAGCGAATG
>MDTB01022317.1_pt1 | contig 10721 bp, 14 predicted proteins | sample 811161 | NCBI WGS metagenome assembly MDTB01 (sample SAMN05326650, study PRJNA326480) | marine metagenome | isolation source: seawater | place: Mediterranean Sea | collected 2009 | reverse complement strand
TTGAGCATAAAATCCTGCAAGTACGCCAAGTATAACTGATAATATAATATTTATTTGTAAATTAAATTTCATTTTTTACCTCTTTTTAATTTAAAAAAATACCGGTAGTATTCATTATTTGTTATGATGCCTTCTGAAGTATATAATAAATTTATTATGACAACATTTCAATTAAATGATACGGATCTTAGAGAGATTAGCCACTCTGAGACATTACTAATCAACGAGGCTCAAGATAAATTAAGAGAAAGCAATACTAAAATCTTTAAATTTGGATTTGGACAATCACCATTTTCACCGCCTACATTGGCCGTTAATTCATTACGATCTCATGTAAGTGAACACGACTATTTACCAGTTGCTGGATTAAACGAATGTCGAAATGCAGTCGCTAAGGCGCATCAAGATTACAGACCAAATATTAAAGGAGACGATGTTGTGATTGCTCCAGGATCAAAAATGATCATTTATGCGGTTATGGCATGTTATAAAAATGCCACGGTATTATTACCTCAACCATCTTGGGTTTCTTATGCCCCGCAAGCATCTCTGTTGAATCATCATGTTGCGTTAGTTCCAACAGATTTTGAATCACAATGGAAAATTAATGCAACTTCTTTAGATGAAACTTGCCAAAATATTGCGTCAGGATCGCCATTAATTCTGGTATTAAACTACCCGAATAATCCGACTGGGATGACATATACAAAAGAAGAACTTCGTGAGCTTGCTACTGTTGCACGAAAGCATAACATTCTTATCATATCTGATGAAATTTATGGCTGGCTAGATCATAATGGAAATCATACCTCTATAGCCTCGTTATACCCCGAAGGAACATTTATTACATCGGGACTTTCCAAATGGTGTGGTGCTGGTGGCTGGCGGTTTGGTGCTGGCATTTTCCCAGAAAATGCTTCAAAGGACTTTAAAATTACTTATAATGGTATTGCGTCTGAAACATATTCAACAACAGCTGCGCCTGTACAGTTTGCAGCAACTGATATTTATAATCATATGGCAGACTTACAACCATTTATTCAATCTCAACGCGACATTTTAAAAGGCTTATCGGCACACATTGTTGAAAAATTAAAAACAGCCAATGTTCGAATACATCAACCTGATGGCGGTTTTTATATTTTTCCAGACTTTAGTAATTATTCTACCCAATTAAATGCTAAAGGGATTGATACGGCCGAGCTTTTTTGCGTTGAATTATTAAATAAAAAAGGTGTAGCCATGTTACCAGCATCTGCGTTTGGTTTTGAAACATCTCAATTGTTCACACGTATGTGTTACGTTGATTTTGATGGATCTACAGCAATTAAAGCACTCGAATCAGGTGCAAAACTAAATCCTGATTTTTATGCAACATATGCCCCAGCTGTAGTAAATGGTATTGATGCACTTTGTGACTTTTTAGATGCTTTATAACATCGTATAATTGGCAAATCGTCGTTATTTATTAACAACGGGGGGTTGCATTCGTTTGATTATGCTTTTAGCGATGGAAAAAGATTATTAAGTGGCAGGATCTGGTTTCGATTCATTAATAAAACCGTTGCAGCAACAGCTAATGAGCTACCAATAATTACTTGTTTTACCGTGTCTTTAGATACATTTCCAATGATGGGAAGTGATATTTTATTCGAATTCGCTGATGTTTTACTAATTTGTTCTTTGTTTTGAATTTGGCTTAATCCTAATAGATTATCAACAGATGATGAAAATAGTTTTGTTGCGGCTTGCATAGTTCCTCCTAATAATTTAATCTATATTAATTTTAATATAAATTAGATAAATATGCTTAATATTTATTTAATTATTAACATTGTAAGATTATTAGATCGTTATGTTTTTATTATACAACTTAACGAGAATCAAAATAGCTTGAAAAATCATCAGGCTTTATATTATCAATAAAACTGTTAAACTTTTTCGTCTCTTTTTCATCTTTTTCAGCATTGACCATTTTTGCCTTCATCATTACTGATTCAGACACAAATATTGCAGCTTTTGTTCGAACAGCTATTGCAATTGCATCAGATGGACGTGCATCAATTCTAATTTTTTCTTCTGAATCTTTTTTAATTAAATCTATGACTGCAAAAAATGTATTATCATTAATTTCATTAATTACGATTCGATCAACTTTTGCACCTAGACTATCTGAAAATTTAATTAATAAATCATGTGTCATTGGACGTGGTGGCTTAAAATCCTGAAGCTCCATTGCAATGGCAGCAGCTTCAAACATTCCAATCCATATTGGGAGAAAATTTCGTTCTTCCGTGTCTCTTAATAAAACTATTGGAGACATATTTTTTGGATCAAATCCAAGACCCCCCAAATGCATTTCAATCATTTAAACTCCTTTTATGATTGTACCAATTTAACTAATTCATTAAAAGCTTCAGGTGATTGAATCGAAACTTCACTCATCATTTTTCTGTTAAGCTTTATATCTTTTTTCGATAATAAGTTTATAAACCTTGAATAAGTAAGTCCAGTTCCAAATAAAGCACCATTAATTCGAGCAATCCAGAGTTTTCTAAAATCACGCTTGCGTCGACGTCTGTCTCTATATTGATATGAAAGAGCACGAAAAACAGCTGGTTTTGCTTGTCTGTAAATAACTGATAATGATGCACGAAAACCTTTGGCTAGCTTTAATACTTTTTTACGTCTATTTCTTGCTACATTTCCTCTTTTTACACGTGCCATATCTCTATCTCCTTAATCTTATAACCCTGGAATTAAAACGGTTAATTTTTCTTTATCAGAAGATGAAATTTCAAAATCGCCACGCTTCGTCACTTTTGTTCGAGCAGAACGATGTGATAATAAATGTCTCATCCCTGTTTTTCTTCGCATTATTTTACCAGACCCAGTGATTTTGAATCTTTTTTTTGCGGAACTATTTGTTTTTTGTTTAAATTTTTTCATATTTTTGGATCCTTAGTTTATTTCGGATTTATAATAAAATATAATGTTCTGTGACCATGTGTCAATGTTGTTGAAACATCACCATACTCTTTTATATCTTCTTTATAGCGTTTTAACAAGTCTTTTCCTATTTCTGGATGACTCATTTCTCTTCCTTTAAAAAATACAGCAATTTTAATTAAATACCCTTTGCTTAAAAATTTAATTCCATTTTTTAACCTAACATTGTAATCATGATCAGATATTTTGGGCGTTAGTTTTAGCTCTTTAATCACTTGAGCCTTTGTGTTTTTCTTATTTTTCTTTTCTTTTTTCTGTTGCTGGTATCGAAATTGGCCAAAATCAACAATCTTACATACAGGTGGGGTGGCTTGTTCTGAAATAAGTAGTAAATCTAATGCTTGTTCTTTGGCTAAGTTAATGGCTTTTTCTATTGGCAATACACCCATTTGATCACCATCAACCCCGATAATTCTTACCTCTTTTGCCTTTATTTTTTCGTTTTTTATGTATTTTTTAATTGGAATCCTCCTAAAGTTGTTTTTGTTTAATTTGATTGATTAACTCATGTATAGTTAGTATCGGTTGGTTTTTTGAATCACGACAGCGAATGGTTAATTTTTTTTCGTTTAATTCCTTTTCTCCAATAATAGCAACCAATGGTATTTTTTCGAGTTGAGCTTTGCGAACTTTATAGCCTAATTTTTCAGATGAATCATCAAAATCAAATCGAATGCCATTCTCTTTAAATTCTGATGAAATATCTGCGATAAAATTAGTAGCATCTTTTGTTAAAGAAATTATTCGGCATTGAATTGGTGCTAACCACGTTGGAAACTTACCAGCATAATGTTCAATTAAAATTCCAAAAAATCGCTCGATTGATCCAAGTAACGCACGATGAATCATATATGGCCGTTGCTTTTCACCCTTTGAATTAATATATGATAAGTTAAATTTCTCTGGCAAATTGAAATCAAATTGAATGGTCGAACATTGCCATTCTCTGCCTATAGAGTCTTTGATTTTTATATCAATTTTAGGGCCATAAAACGCCCCGCCACCCTCATCAATATCGAAGACGATGCCTTTTAAAGTCAACGCATCATTAAGTGCTTTTTCTGCTATATCCCATTCCTTAATTTCACCCACATACTTCTCTTCGGGTCGTGTCGATAAAAATATTTTATATTCAGTAAATCCAAATGTTTTTAACATATCTAAACTAAAGTCTAATGCTAATAACACTTCTGATTGTACTTGATCTTCGGTACAAAAAATATGAGCATCATCTTGTGTGAAGCCTCTAACTCTCATTAAGCCATGAAGCACACCAGAACGTTCATATCGATAAACTGTTCCTAGTTCTGCATAACGTATTGGTAAATCTCTATAAGATACTTGCTGTTGCTGATAAATTGCAATATGAAATGGACAATTCATCGGCTTCATATAATATGGTGAATCATCAATATCCATGGACGAAAACATGTTTTCCTCATAGAAATCTAAATGGCCACTTGTTTTCCATAATTCCCCTCGGCCTACATGAGGTGAAAAAACTGTTTCATAGTCTTGTTTTTGGTGTTCTTCTCGCCATAAATCTTCAATAACTTGTCGAATTGCAGCTCCTTTTGGGTGCCACAAAACTAACCCACCACCAATATCTTCTTGTAAACTAAATAATTGGAGTTCTTTTCCTATTTTTCGATGATCTCGTTTCTTGGCTTCCTCTAACTGAAATAAATATTGTTTTAATTCCTTTGGCGTAGAAAAGGCAGTGCCATATATTCGTTGAAGCATCTTATTTTTTTCAGAGCCTCGCCAATAAGCCCCTGATACTCTTAATAACTTAATTGCACCAATTTGATTTGTTTTTTCTACGTGTGGCCCACGACATAAATCCATAAATGGACCATTCTCATAAATTGAAACTTCATTTACTTCTAGATCATTTATGATTTCAATTTTATAGTCTTGTGCATCGTCTTGAAACTGTTGAATAGCATTGTCTTTTAACATGTTGTATTGCTTAAACTCTTGACCTTCATTAATAATGCGTTTCATTTCTTTTTCAATTTTCTCTAAATCATGATCTGTAATCGGCTCAGTTAATTCAAAATCATAATAAAAACCATCATCAATTGCCGGCCCTATTGCAAGTTTGGCATCTTTAAAAAATACTTGAACAGCTTGAGCTAAAACATGAGCAGCACTATGACGAATAGTAGATAAGGGAAATCGACTCATTAGTTAAAATTTAAAGGGAAGCCAAATACAATTGCATCAGGATCTTGGCTTGATTTTTGTTGTAATGTTAATTGTTCAAACATATCGTTATGTAAGACATTATCTTCAGAGTCTGATTTTTGCATTATTGTTTCATACGGCATTTCGATATCGGCTAGATCGTCAAAATGATCGTCAAATGTATCATCTGTGTCTTCTTCTGAAAAAGAAGAAACTTTTAATAAAAATGTTGATGGCAGTTTATTCTGAGTATTATTTAGATTAAATGCAAATGATTGCTCATGGTTATCTTTGGTTTGATCTAACATAATTTGAGTGTAATTGTTTGATAAAAACACATCGGTTAACGTTGAATTGATCATTTTAGAAATATTATTTGAAATCGCATTAGATAGTTTAACTAGCGCTTCTTTTTTAGTTTTCCCAATTCCCTTACATGTTGGAAATAATGAACTTGTCGCTATGTAATTTACTTTTCTTTTAATAATTTTAACTTCTATAATTTGATTCACTAAATAATTCCTACTCAGACTGTACCACAAATTTTGAAAACATTAAATATATTTACTAACGGACAACCCAAATGTATATAACGTTTCTTTTGCTGGCTTGCTTTTTGTAACATCAATAATATAAATTCTCATCGAAATATCATTTTCTATGAAAATTTTAGTTCCACCATTAAGAATATAAGAATCATTTTTCCCACCAGTAATATCACCTAAAAACGATACTTTTTCGCTTGAAAAATATTCTAAACCAATCATAGCAGACGCTGATAAATTACTTTGAAAATGTGCTTTAAATCCAAAATGGCCATGTAGTCCACCTTCAAAACTTTTTGATGTAACTAAATATGCCGCTAAATCAGTATTAGATCCAATACGTTCTAATCCTGCAGCAATTGATAACGGATTTTCTTCTTGATTGGACATTAAAAAGTATTTCATATTGACAAAAACACCCTCATCTAAAAAAGAACCACCCAATATACCAATTTCCCAATTTTCAAACGATCCAAGATTAAATTTATAATAAAGATTATTTTGGGCATTTAAATCATTGTCTTGCTGCTGTTTTGTCATTGAATAGTCCAATGCAAAATTGACCTGTTTATAAGCAATAGATTCTGCAGAAGGCATTTCAATTAATCCTGTTGGGCCATAAATTGTTGGACTCGCCATCAATTGCATACCAATTAATAAAAGAAGAATTAAAACTTTATTCATATTTATATTTTGACTTTTTTATTCATAATTTTCAATTACTAGATTTATAAAGACGATTTATAAATGCCTGACGCTGAATTTCTTTTTTATGATTGATTGCTGGAAACCCTGACATGACTTCATTGTCGGGTATGCTTTTCGTTACGCCAGATTTTGCTAAGATTGTAACATTATTGCCAATAGAAATATTGTCAATCACGCTAACAGACCCCGCAAGAATACAATTTTCACCAATGCTTACACTACCACCTATTAAAGTACCCGCAACGATAATGGTGTTTTTTCCAATTGAACAATTATGGGCAATATGAATATGGTTATCAATTTTTACTCCATCATGAATCATTGTTGGGTTTAAACACCCTTTATCAATACTTGTATTGCTTCCAATTTCAACGTTTTTTCCAATTATAATATTGCTTATATGGGGTATTTTTTCCCACTTGTTGTTCGTTTTTTCATAGCCAAACCCATCTGAGCCTAGCGCTGCGTTTGAATGAATAATGGTGTTATCGCCAATGATGGTATTGTCATAAATCGAAACATTTGGCCAGATTATACAATTACTTCCAATTTGACAATTTTTACCTATCGATACATTTGAAGAGATTCTGGTATTTTTACCGATGGTGGTATTTGCTCCAATTGATACAAATGCGTTAATCTCAATCGGACTATTAAAGGTTACTGATTGAGCAATGTCTGCTTTATCACTAATAAACTGCACCAATTCACTTAATCCATCTGGAAACATATGGTTTAACAACTTTGCCATCGCTAATCGTGGCTGAGAATGAATGATTTGGGTAAATTTATATGATGCTATTTTTTCTTTACAGACAATACATTTTGCTTTTGAATTTATTGTTGTGGGGGTTTTATCAAAAATAAAACTGATATCATTTTCTTCTGCATTTGAAAGGGGTTTTATATTTTTGATTTCAATAATCTCATCGTTATTGATTAGTTCCCCCCCTATTAATTTAATAATTTCGGTTAATTTCACCTACTTACTGTTTAAATCCTCAATTACAAAATCAGTTAAGTCAAACCCTCCTGATAGTAACGCTTGCTTATCGAGGACTAAATCCACCCCATATTGTTTTGATACTTTTTTTGTTGATCGAATAACATCATTTCTAATTTGTGCCATGATTTGATTATTTAATTTCATTAACTCTTCTTGCTTCGGTCGTAAATCTTCTTGCATCTCTACCACCATTTTTTTAATATCTTCTGGATTCTTATTTGACTTTTGTGCTTTTTTTATTTTTTTCTCATATGTTTCGGCTTCTTTTCTTAATTCTTTTTGTTTTTTTTCAAAATCTTTTTTAAAAACATCTGTTTCTTTATAATTCACAAAGACTTTTTGTAAATCAACAAAGCCAATATTTTCCGCAACCAATGGTGTTGCAAATAATAAAATACTTAATACCATTATTTTTAAATTTTTCATTTTTTCCTCCTAAAAAATATGTCCAATATTAAAGTGTGTTCTCATATCACCCAATTCGTCAATACCAAAATCGATTCTTATTGGTCCAAGTGGTGAATTAACTCTAAACCCAAACCCTTTTCCAATTTTTCCACTTCTAATATCGCTGCCCAATGAGCTTGCCCAACCGGCATCTAGAAACACTAAAAATTGAAATATATCGCTTAATAAAAATCGATATTCAATATTCGCTAATAATTGTGCTTTTCCATAGCCAAATGAATATGGATATTCAACATAGCCTCGGACTGTATTTGGACCACCAATAAAATAATATTCAGTGTCTTCTACGTTTCCATTAATGCGCCCCACCTTTAATCGTGTTGCAATGGTTTGCTTTTCAAATGTTTGAAAAAAATGAGATAAACTAAGGTCGTATTTTGTGAACCCTAATGAATTACTTTTAAACTGAAACCCATTTTCAATTGATGCTATATACAATCCACCGTTTAAAGGATTAAACATAATGTCACGGGTGTCGTAACTTAATGTATATGTATAACTTTGTATGGAATATTCTGAAGCATTACTAACCGTCGAATCTGAAATTGATACATCTTCAATTTTGACTTTGTGATTTGAACGCAATTCATAAGAATGAGGTAACCCAACAGCAACATCCATTCCATAACGTGTTTCTGGACGATACCCTGATGTAAACATGTTATTAAACCCAAAGTTTCCTCGCGTATTCCATGCACGATATGTTAATGATTGCCGTTTACCAAACATCCATGGATTATGATATTTAAATTGATATGTGGTTAAATTTCGTCCCCATTGTCCTTTTAAAGCGATTAACTGACCTGTTCCCATTAAATTATTTATATTCAAATCAGAATATAAAAACATCCCACTTTGTTGCCCCCATCCTCCACCAAAATTTACACTATCTGTGGATTTTTCTTTTACATTTATTAATAGGTCATAGCTATTACTTGATACCGTTGAGGGAACAATATCGGGTACGACTTCTGAAAAGTAGTTTAAATTAAAAATACGCGATAAATTATTTTTAATATCTTTTTGATTAATTTGCTGACCTGTTTTCAAATCTATTTCACGTAAAATAACGTAATCTTTTGTTTTATCATTTCCAGAAACAGTAATATCACCATAGCTAACCTCTTGAATGAAAAAAATAAGTCGATTATCTTTAAATGTTGGTTTTTCAACTCGTTTTACTTTAGTTAAAATAAACCCTGCATCTTGGTAACGCTTTTCAATAATTTCGATATCTTTTCGAATATTTGAGTAATTTAAAATATCGCCTTTTTTTGAAACTAATTGATTAATAAGTTTTTCTGTCTTAATACTTACATTCCCAATAATTTCTATTTTCCCAACTGATGGATTTTCTTTTATTTGAATGATCCATTTTTTACCACCTTCATATGATACTAATCTTGATTTAACAGAATAAAAGACTCCTAAGTTTTCAATTCGTTTAATATTTCGGTTAATAATAAAAGGGTCTAATTTATCACCTTTAAAAACACTTAATTCGTTGCGTACATCTGATTCTGGAATTGTTTCTAACCCTCTAATTTCGATATCTCGTAACACGTTAAATTTAAAATTATTGCTTTTTTTTATGCTGCGCTTATTTAATTTTTGTAGTTTTTTGTCGAGTTGGGTATTTAAAGTTACATCAAGTGATAGTGCTGAATAGGACATCACTGAAATTAACAATAAAAGAATGGTTTTCATAAAAGGTTAAAAAAACAATCCCAAAATTAATGCGGAACCAAAAAAGAAAAAAATAAGGACATACGTTATTTTTTTCAAACCGGACTCCATATCGTTGGTTGGGGCTTTAAATGATCTTGCCTGACCACCAATAGCGCCCATTCCCTCACTCTTAGGTGAATGAAGTAAAATCGCACCGATTAAAAGTAACCCTGAAATTATTTCAACAATTAATAATAAAAGTTGCATATGGGAAATTATAGCTGATGTTCTTCTTTTTTGAAATAGAGTCTTAAATCAACTGCTGCTATTCTTTGATTGTTTTCATTGACCTTCGTTATGTTTAGATAATAAACCTGCTAAATTATCTAAAATATGATGACACTCAGATTCTGATGTAATTAGTGGTAGGTAGACATATATACTATTTCCAAGAGGCCGAATGGTTAGATGATGATTAAACCCATCTTGAGCCAGTTTAAATAATGCTCGATCTCCACTTAAGTTAATATCAAACGCCGCGACTGACCCAATCGCTCTTATATTAGATACCCCGCGATAATTATTTTGAATTTTCGATAAGCCTGCTGTTAATTTTTTGTGGATCATTTCAACATTTGTTTTCCAATCCCAATTATCAAGCACTTTTAATGTTGCATTTGCAATTGCACAGCCGAGTGGATTGGCTGTAAATGTATGGCCATGGTAAAACGTTTTTCCATCTTCAAAATCTCCATAAAAGGCATTATAAACCTCCGCTGTTGTCATGGTAACAGCTAATGGGAATTGACCGTTGGTTAATGCTTTTGATAAACACATAAAGTCTGGTGTAATCTCAGCTGCATTGGATGCAAATAAATGACCGGTTCGACCAAACCCTGATGCGACTTCGTCGGAAATTAAATGCACATTATAGTGATGGGTTAATTCACGCACTTTTTTTAATAAATTCGCTGACGTTATTTTCATACCACCTGCACCCATTAATAATGGTTCAATAACTACTGCTGCAATTTGGTTTGATTGAGTTTTAAGGGTTAATTCTAAATTTTCTAGTGCCTGTGACTCGTTCACGGATGGATCAGATATTTGTATTGCATCGAACATTA
>MDTB01237682.1_pt1 | contig 10722 bp, 11 predicted proteins | sample 811161 | NCBI WGS metagenome assembly MDTB01 (sample SAMN05326650, study PRJNA326480) | marine metagenome | isolation source: seawater | place: Mediterranean Sea | collected 2009 | reverse complement strand
GATGGCCATGTCCTGCAGCATCGCCTTGCGACGCTCACCAAAGCCCGGCGCCTTGACCGAGACGGAGGTGAAGGTGCCACGGATCTTGTTCACCACGAGGGTGGCCAGGGCTTCACCTTCCACATCCTCGGCGACGATCAGGAGCGGACGGCTCGACTGCATGACCTTCTCGAGAACCGGGACCAGCTCACGGACATTGCTGATCTTGGCCGACACAAAAAGGATGTAGGGGTTGTCGAGCACGGCTTCCATGCGCTCGGCATCGGTGACCGAGTAGGGCGAGATGTAGCCCTTGTCAAAGCGCATGCCCTCGACGAAGTCGAGTTCGAGACCGAAGGTCTGGCCTTCCTCGACCGTGATCACGCCGTCCTTACCGACCTTGTCAATCGCGTCGGCAATTGTGGCACCGATCTCGGCATCGGCAGCCGAGATAGCGGCGACGTTGGAGATCTGGTCCTTGTTTTCGGAGACGTCCTGCGCGTTGTCGCGAATCGAGGCAACCGCAGCCTCAACGGCGGCCTCGATGCCCTTCTTGAGCGACATCGGGTTGGCGCCAGCTGCCACATTGCGAAGGCCCTCACGCACCATCGACCACGCAAGGACGGTGGCGGTGGTGGTGCCGTCGCCTGCGACGTCGTCGGTCTTCTTCGCGACTTCCTTGACCAGTTCGGCGCCGATGCGCTCGAACGGATCCTCGAGCTCGATCTCCTTGGCGATCGAGACGCCGTCGTTGGTGATCGTGGGGGCGCCCCACTTCTTGTCGAGCACGACATTGCGGCCTTTCGGGCCGAGGGTGACACGAACGGCGTCGGCGAGCTGGTTCATGCCCGCTTCAAGGCCACGGCGGGCCTGCTCGTCGAATTGAATGGTCTTCGCCATCATTCCTCCGGAGGACTGGGTTCAGGGCGTTGGCACTCTAATGCCTTGACTGCTAATTCAACCGGGCGAAGCCCCGAATCGCAACCAGGAGCGACACGATCAACCACCGGCGACGGCCGGGACGATCGACACGACGGTGTCGGTGCCGACCGGGGCCGCAAGACCTTCGAGTCGACGGCACTCCGTGTCGTCGACGAAGACATTGACGAAGCCGTGCAAGCGACCATCGTCGGTCATCAACCGTTCCTTGAAGCCGGGATGTCGCGCCTCCAGCGCAACCAGCACGGCGGCGAGATCGGCACCGTCGACCGTGAGTTCGCCCACCCCACCCGTGATGGAACGCAAGGTGTTGGGAATCCGGACAAGCGCCACGAGCGACGACCCTACGTCAGCGAACCCTCTTTCGGCAGGTGACCCTAGACCCCGGCGGAACCCCCGGCCTCTAACATCGGGGCATGGACTTCGATCGTCAGGACGCGCATCCGTCAACGCCCCGACTTCCTTTCGCAGCGAAGATGGCCGTCGGCGCGCTCGCCCTCTGGGGAACCTTCACCGTGCTCGACTGGTTCATCTCCAGCGCGCTGCGATTGATCCGCTTCGGGCTGTTCGTGGTGATCGTCATCGCCCTGTTCGCGTGGGCGGTCAGCGCGAAAGGACGTCGCTGATCGACGCAGCGACCGCATCGGCGGTCGCCGTCAGCGCTGTCGTCTCGCCATGAGCACCGACCAGATCCACCCACGCAACACCGAGATCATCGAGGCGTTGTCGGGCTTCGTCGTCGATCCGGCCACCGATCACGAGCACGTCGCACTCAGCTGCTGCTGCGAGCTTGATCACTTCACCGACCACTTTGCCGTCGAACGAGGTCGCATCGACCCTGCCCTCGCCGGTGACGACGAGGTCGGCGTTTTCGATCTTGTCGTAGAGCTCGACGGCGTCAGCGATCAGGGCCGCACCGGACTCGAGTCGAGCCCCAGCGGCGATGAGACCACCGGCAAGTCCTCCCGCTGCTCCCCCACCCTCGACCCCCGCAATATCGGTCCCGTGCTCGGACCGGTACACGTCGACCAGTCGTTCGAGCCGAGCGGTGAGCAAACGAATCTGGGCCGAACTGGCGCCCTTCTGCGGCCCAAACACCCGAGCTGCGTCGGTGAAACGCGTCTCGACGTCGCAGGCGACGACCAGATCCACCCCACGCAGCCGTGACGGTGCAGGAAGGGCGCGGAGTGCGCCAAGACCCCCGTCGGTGGTCGCCGAGCCACCCAACCCAACGATGATCTCGCCCGCGCCTGCCTCGACCGCCTTGGCGATCAGTTCGCCGGTTCCAGCGGTGGTTGCTTCGAGTGGCTCATTGCCGTCAGCGCCGCCCGCAAGCGACAGGCCCGAAGCCCTCGCCATCTCGATCACCGCACGTCCACCCGACAGCCGCCATGCAGCATCGACCGGCTCACCGAGTGGTCCGGTGACCGTCGTTCGCCGGTTCGGCCCACCGAAAGCATCAAGCGTTCCCTCGCCGCCGTCGGCGAGTGGTTGGATCACGACCTCATGACCTTCGGCACCGGCGGCCACCGCTGCCCCGAACTCGGGGGCGGTGAGGGTTCCACGAAACTTGTCGGCGCAGGCGAGTACGTGCATCGCTCCCATGGTGCCCTGCGGACGCCGGTGAGCGTCAGTCAGCCTGACACCGGCACGACGAGTCCGACGAGTTCTTCGAGCAGCGCCTGCGCGCCCGCCGGGCCTTCGACGACATGGTCGGCCCGGTTGAGCAGGATTGGCGGTGCTTCGTCGGACGCGACCGCAACTCGAACCGTCACCATGCCACGGGCGGCGAGCAGGTCAAGGCCGTCGAAGGCGGGAAGGTCGCCAAGGTCGTCACCGACGAATGCGACGGCATCAAGATCAAACGCACGTTCTACGACGGCGGTTCCCTTGTCTCGACGAATCGGTGGGTGAACCTCGAAGGAGTACTTGGCCGGGCGCCCATCGGCGCCGGTTCGCTCCGCGACATCCGTGATCCAGGCCTGCATCGGTGCCCTCAGTTCGGGGTCACTGCGGTAGTGGATCGTGAGCGACAGACCCTTGGGTTCGACGACTGAATCACCGAAGCGGACCACTGCCTCATCGGTGAGCTCCAGGATCAACGGACGCCACTCCTCGGCTTCGCGCAAGGTTCGATACTTGCCTCCGGATCGCCACTCAAGGCCGTAAAGCCCCACGATGTCGACCGATTCGGGGATGTGCGGGGCCAGATAGGCGACGGGACGACCGGACACTATCGCAACGCGCCCCAGACGTCGTTGGAGTTCACACAGCAGATCGGGCACACCCGGGCGCGGTACCGCCCCCTCGGGCGTGGACGCGATGTCCGAGAGGGTGCCGTCGAAGTCGAGGAAGAGGCCACCGCGGCCAGGGGCCGTCGAGAAAACGGCGAGTGGATGCGTACTCATCGACTCCGCCGCATGGTCGGTGGGATCAGCCGAGCACGCGGTCGGTGCCGAGGATCACGAAGACATGGAAGCCGTCGACCGCAGTGGCATCGGTAACGAGCGCACCCGGATCGCTCGGAGCCGGACGCAGCACGGCGGCATCGCCCCCGAGCTCAACGGCGATGGCCTGAGCGTCTTCGCCGAAGCCCTCCACGTAATACACCTGCGACTGCGCAGTCTCAGCCACGGCGTTCGCAGCGACCGTGACATAACCGGCGGTCGACAGTACCGACGCTCGAGCGCCCGCAAGGCCTGCCTCGCCGACCCCGTTGGCCACGGCGGCCTTCACCTCGCCCGGTGGGCGGGTGACCGGCGTGGGAGCGACGGTCTCTTCGGGCGCAGTGTCGACCGTGTCGTCGGGCGCAGCGGCATCATCATCGGTGCCGTCTTCGGTCGCAACATCGGCGTCGCTCGTGGTGTCCTCGTCGGTTGTGTCGCCGCCGATGGCGTCATCACTTTCACTGCCATCCGCAACGATCACGGCATCGTCCGAGCCGCCAACCCCGCCCTGCCACAGCAGCAGAAAACCGATGACGACGGCGACAGCGACCAGTGCACCGCCTCGGGCGGCTGCGTTCCCGGCCGAACGGCCGAACGACGAATCAGGGGCGGCGTAGCGTCCTTGTGTAGTCATCGATCAGAAACTCCCTCGTGAGCGACACCCGCGCGAGTGTGCGCAACAGCCCAAGCATCGCAGATTACGAACCAAAGGTGGCGCCGAAGCGGCCTACGCTACGTCAGCCGGTCGGATTCCCGACCCTCGCCCGTGTAGCTCAGTTGGTAGAGCAGCTGTCTTGTAAACAGCAGGTCGCAGGTTCGATCCCTGTCGCGGGCTCAGTTTCCACCCGATGCCTCGGCGCGACGACGGGTGATCTCGTAGACCGAAATCGCAGCGGCGTTCGAGACATTGAGACTGTCGAGCACGCCAGCCATCGGGATGCTGGCGATCGTGTCGCAGCGCTCGCGCACGAGACGAGACAGGCCGGGACCCTCGGCGCCCAGCACGAGCGCAACGGGCTCGTCGGCGACGGGCAGATCGAAGATGCTACGTTCGCCGCCGGCATCGAGACCAACGGTCCAGAGGCCCCGCTGCGAGAGCGTCTTCATTGCCGCGGGCAGACCGCCCACGACCGCCATGCGCAGATGTTCGACAGCGCCAGCGGCGGTCTTCGCAACCGTCGGCGTGATGTGGGCTGCGCGGTGGCGGGGCAATACGACCCCGGTGACGCCGGCACACTCCGCCGTGCGGAGGATGGCGCCGAGGTTGCCGGGATCGGTGATGCCGTCGAGGAGCAGCAGGAACGGTGGGGTCCCGTCGCGCTCGGGTTCGAGCAGATCCTCGATCGGGGTCGGGCGCAACGGCTGTGCCATGGCGAGCACACCCTGGGCCCCGTCGGTACGGGTCATCGACTCGAACTTCGACCGGGCGATCTCGCGGATCGTAACCTTCTGCTCGTCGGCGAGATCGATGATGTCGTCAAGGATCGGAGCCGGATCGAGATCGCCGGCGAAGATCACCTCGCGAGTGCGGCGGGTCCCGGCCATGAGAAGCTCCCGCACGGCGTGACGACCCTCGACCTGATCGCCGCCCAGATGCCCGGCGCCACGACCCTCGTCAGGCGCACGGATCGGAGTGGTTCCTCGCTGGCCATCGCCACGGCGAGGCCGGTTCGGCTGACCCTTCCCCTGCCCTTTGCCGCGCCCCTTTGTGGTGTTCTTGGCCGGCCGGCTGCGCCCACCCTTGGGCTGCGGCATGCTGTTGCGACCGCGAGTGTTCATCGGTGAACCAGGGCAACAGCCCACGCGGCGATACCTTCGCCTCGTCCGAATGCGCCCACGCCCTCGGTGCGGCGGCCCGTGACAGTCACGGGGCAGCCAGCGGAGTCGGAGAGGTTGCGTTGCATATCGTCCTTCACGGAAACGAGTTTCGGCCGGTCGAGCACGACCGACAGGTCGATGTTCCCAGGATGCCAGCCGGCGGCGCGCACGGCATCTGCTGCCCGCCGCAACAGCTCGATCGAATCGGCCCCCTTCAGCGCCGGGTCGGTGTCGGGGAACATCTGGCCGATATCGCCGAGCCCTGCAGCGCCCAAGATCGCATCACAGCACACATGCGCGACGACGTCAGCGTCGCTATTCCCCGCCAGGCCGCGCTCACCCTCGAAGCGGACCCCACCGAGGATCAACGCCCGGTCGGGATCGTCGGTGTGGGCGTGAACATCGAAGGCCTGGCCGACGCGAAACGGCGGCGATGCGGGGGTATCAGTCACGAGCTTTCTCCCAACAGGAGTTCGGCGATCTGGAGGTCGAGCGGATCGGTGATCTTCAGGTTGGCGGCATTGCCATCGACCACCACCACCGAACCGCCATCGGCTTCGACGAGTGTGGCGTCATCGCTCGCGTCGGCACCCGACGCATGAGCGGAACGGAGTCGGCCTGCAGCAAAGCCCTGTGGCGTTTGCACCGCCACCAGCGGCGACCGATCGAGGGCGCCCTGGGCACGGTGGCGGATCGAGTCGACGACCGGCACGACCGGCACGGCGGCGTCGGCGCCGTCGGCCACGGCCGTGATCACGCCCCGAAACACGGAATCGGAAGCGAGTGGGCGAGCACCGTCGTGGACCAACACGATGGCGACAGCGTCGGGCACCACCGCAAGGCCCTTGCGCACCGACTCCGAGCGGGTGGCACCACCGGCCACGACGTGGACCGGCGTGGATGCCACCTCGCCGTAGCCGAGGTCGACATCGGCGGGCAGCACGACGACCACCCCACTGCTGTGAGCCGCTGCCATTGCGACCGAACGGTCGATCACTCGCCGGCCGCCGAGCGAGGCGAACTGCTTCGGCGCCCCGAACCTCGACGCTCTCCCGGCCGCGACAACCACAGTCCAGACCTCGGGCTTGTCGGCAACAACGTCGTTCACCTCACTAGTCTGGGCTGCGCTCATGTCTGACACCACCATGCCCCAGTCGCTTCTCAAAGCCACCCTGCTGTTCGCCGACCTCGACGATGCATCGCTCGACCGGGTCGCCGCCACCGCTGACGAACGAACGCTTCGTCGCGGCGACGTGCTTTTCACCGAGGGCGAAGAGTCGAACACGCTGTACATCGTCACCGAGGGCCGCATCGCCATCGCCAACAAATCGATCGACGGACGCGAGAGCGTCGTTGCGTTGATGGAGCCGGGTGACCTGTTCGGTGAGATGCCGCTCTTCGATGGTCTTGGCCGTTCAGCGGAGGCCCGAGCGCTCGAGCCATCGACGGTCATTGAGATCCCGTATGCGCCCGTCATGGCGCTTTACGAGGAGAACCCCGCCGAACTGTGGGCCGTCGTCAGGCTGCTTGCAAGCCGGTTGCGATCGATGGACGAGAGCCTCGCCGACTCCGTCTTCCTCGACGTCACGGGCCGCACCGCTAAGCGTCTTCTAGAACTCGCCGACGACAGCGACGAATTCACCCTACCGATCACGCAAGAGGAACTCGCCGGCATGGTCGGTGCCAGCCGCGAGCGAGTCAACAAAGCGATCGCCTCGTTCGTGCGACTCGGATGGCTCGAGCAGAACGACCGGCGCTACGTCATCACCAACCGCGAACAGCTCTCGATCCGCAGCCGCTAACGCGGGCCAACCGCCGCGATCGCAATCGCCGCTGCGAGCGTGGGGGCACGCAGGAGCTCGAGCCCGTCGACCTTGACATCGGTACCCCGCGGCACGATCGCTCGCCGGAACCCCATTCGAGCCGCCTCGTGAAGGCGCCGGTCGAGGTGACTCACGTGGCGCAACTCGCCCCCCAACCCGATCTCACCGACTGCCACGACATCGTCGCCAAGGGGCTCACCGGTAAGCGACGACGTCACCGCCAGCGCAAGCGGCAGATCGGCCCCAGGGTCGGTGACCCGTGCGCCGCCGACGGCGAGGGCGTAAACGTCGCTACTTCCGGTGGGAAAGCCGCAACGGCGTTCGAGCACCGCAAGCAGCATCGACATGCGGCCTGAGTCGACACCCTGCGCCGACCGCCGCGGGTTGGAAAGATGCGACTCGGAGACCAGCGCCTGTACCTCGATCAGGAGCGGCCGATTGCCATCGACGGTGGCGACGATCGCCGAGCCCGACACGCCAGTGACCCGATCCGCTAGGAACAACCCGCTCGGATCCTCGACGGTGACAAGGCCGGACTGATCCATCTGCAAGAGCCCGACCTCGGTGGTGGCACCGAAGCGGTGCTTCGCCGCACGCAGGAGCCGCAGACCGTGGTGACGATCGCCGTCGAACTCGAGAACCGTGTCGACCACGTGCTCGAGCACCCGGGGCCCGGCAAGGGCGCCCTCTTTGGTGACATGACCGACCAGCAGAACCGTCGTGCCGTGAGCCTTGGCGTGGGTCACGAGTCGGTTGGCACACTCACGAATCTGCGCAACCGAGCCAGGGGCAGAACCGAGGTTGGGATCATGCAGGGTCTGGATCGAGTCGATCACGACGATCTCGGGCTGCACCTTCTCGATGTGGGTCACGATATGAGGGAGCGCCGTCTCCGACACCAGCCATAGTGCGTCCTGCACCGCACCGAGGCGGTCGGCGCGGCTCCGGACCTGCCCCGCAGACTCCTCACCCGAGACGTAGAGACTCGTAACCCCGGCGGCCGCGGTCGCCCCGACCAACTGCAACAGCAAGGTGGACTTGCCAATACCGGGCTCGCCACCGACGAGAGTGACCGAACCAGGGACAAACCCGCCACCGAGGACCCGATCGACCTCGGGCAGGCCCGTGGGGCGAGCCGCAGTGGAGATGTCGATCACGTCGGCGATACGCGCCGGACTGGACGACGGCGGCCCCACGGAAGGGGACTCGCCACGGACGTCAAGCTCCTCGACGAGCGTGTTCCACTCATCGCAACCGCCGCAGCGCCCCACCCACTTGGGGCTGGACCAGCCGCACTCGGTGCAACGGTGAACGGTCTTGGTGCGGGCCATGACCGAACCCTACGCGGTGCCCGTGACGGTCCCGACGCTCAGGAGCCGCGGCTACGGAGGAGATCCTCGAAGCCGCGTACGATCGTGTGCTCGGTCTCGGGGGCGGCCTCCTTCCCAGTGACGAACAGACCAGTCGCCATGCCGAGCTCTTTCGCCGTGTCGAGATGCTCAGGATTGTTCGACAGATAGAAGCAGTCGTAGAGGTCGACTGACATCGTGCGACGCGTCGCCTCGAACAACGCGGGTTCGGGCAGGCCAGAACCGACATCGCCACTCACCATCCACGAGGCGATTGCGCCGTCGAGCGACGCCATGCGCCGCAGACGGTCGCCCCAGACATGAGGCTGGTTGCCGACCGCGGCAACGGGCAAGCGGTTGGTCGCCATCCGGTCGAGGAACGGATGCAGGCCCGGTACGAGACGGAACGAGGACAGGTAACGGGTCTCGATCTCCTCAGCCATCGGGCCGAGACCACACTCGCCCCAGAACTCCTCAGGCGACAGACGGCCCAGGATGAGCTGCCGATGGTGCTCGCGAATGCGCTCGGGGTCGGCGGCGGGTCGCTCGGCGGTCATCAAGGGGATCAGCAGACCCTCGACCGGGTCGGTCGGACGAACGAGCACGCCGTGGACGTCGACGACGAGCAGGCGCAACAGGCGACGGCGCGGGCGGTTGGCCTCCGCTGCCCGGGTGGCGGCCCGCTTCTCGCGCTGACGCTGATCGCGGCGCCGGCGGCCCTTGGGTGTCCGGAGCTTCACGATCACAAAGGTCGCCAGGCGGGACAACACCACCAGCGCAAACAGCAGTGCCGCAAGGATCGCCACGAGGGACCACACCCGGGGCAGGATCTCGTCGATCGACGCCCGGGCATCGATCGTGGTCGGGGTGTCGCCGTAGGAGAACTCCCAGGTGACAACATTGTCGACCGTCTCACCGAGTTCACTGTCGGTTGCGACGTTGGCGGGAAGTTGGACGTTGACGACGAGACCGAGCGACCCGGCGAACGAGCCACCGGCGTCTTCCTCGACTCGGGTGAGCGAGCGGCCGAGTGACGAACCGAGCAAACCCTCGATCACCTCGTCGCCAAGAATCTCGAGATCGGGGGCTGGATTGACATCGGCAGCGAGGCCATAGGACGTTTCGGCTGGGCGCAGACCGAGCATCGAGAAGTCGTGGGCCTGCTCGAGAGCGACGTTCGAGAAGACGACGCCCTCCCCGAGCAACTCGTCGAGCAGACCCGGCAATTCCTCAGGTGAGAGGAAGGGCTTCGAGGCGGTGATGGTCACGCCACCGTCCTCGACGATGGGGCCGTCGAGGTTCCAGCCGGCGGCGGCAAGATCATCGAAGCGCAGATCAGTCGGATCGTCGACCAGCAGGCTCACCGCATCGGCGTTGGCGACGACGGTGTAGGCGACGCGACCCGAGCTGTCGTCATCGACCCAGATATCGACGGTCGTGTCGACGCGACACGCGGACGCGCCCAAGAGCATGATCAGCCCCACCACGAGGATCCTCGCCCGTTTCACGGCCTCGAACCTAGACGCTTCGGGCCGAGATGCGGCTCCACGTCCGCGAACCCAAGCGGGAAAAACCCGGCTCGGCGCTCCGCCACACGGGTCGAGCAGATCGAACGACAACGGCCCACCGGAAACCGGTAGGCCGTTCGTCGATCGTTAACCGTCAGCGACGGCTAGAAGGTGTCGCCACCCTCCAACGCCTCTTCGAGCTCAGGTGCCGACGGGGGCTCGAAGCCCTCGATCGCCCGGAACACGATCTGCAGCTCATCGGGCTGGTCATCGTGCGGCTCGACGTCGACGATGATGATTTCCCCGGCACGGAACTCCTTGTGGAGGAGCTTCTCCGACAGCGGATCCTCGACCATGCGCTGGATCGCGCGACGCAACGGTCGGGCGCCGAGGGTGGGGTCGTAGCCCTTGTAGGCAAGATGATCCTTGGCGGCGTCGGTGAGCTCGAGGCCCATTCCCTGGCCGCCCAGCTGCTTGGCGGTGCGGGCGATCATCAGGTCGACGATCCGACGCACCTCGTGCTGAGCGAGCTCGTGGAACACGATCGTGTCATCGATGCGGTTCAGGAACTCCGGGCGGAAGTGGGCCTTCAGTGCGTCGTTGACCTTCTCCTTCATCTTCTCGTAGTTGACCGCTTCGTCGCCTGTACCGAAACCGATCGTGGCCTTCCGCAGATCCGACGTGCCGAGGTTCGAGGTCATGATCAGCACGGTGTTGCGGAAATCGACCGAGCGACCCTGGGAGTCGGTCAGGCGACCCTCTTCAAGAATCTGCAGCAGCGTGTTGAAGACATCGGGATGGGCCTTCTCGACCTCGTCGAACAGCACGACCGAGAACGGCTTCCGGCGCACCTTCTCGG
>MDTB01196536.1_pt1 | contig 10723 bp, 10 predicted proteins | sample 811161 | NCBI WGS metagenome assembly MDTB01 (sample SAMN05326650, study PRJNA326480) | marine metagenome | isolation source: seawater | place: Mediterranean Sea | collected 2009 | reverse complement strand
TTTTCATTTGGAGATTATTTTAAAGAAAAAGCAATACATTATGCTTGGGATTTAATTACTAAAGATTTTGGAATAGATAAAAATAGACTTTATGTAACTGTATTTCATGAGGATGATGAGGCTTTTAATTTTTGGAAAAAAATAGCGGGTTTTAGTGAAGATAGAATAATCAGAATCTCTACATCAGATAATTTTTGGTCTATGGGTGAAACAGGCCCTTGCGGTCCTTGTTCAGAAATTTTTTATGATCATGGAGATCATTTAAAAGGTGGTTTGCCTGGCAGTAAAGATGAAGACGGAGATAGATTTATTGAAATTTGGAATCTGGTCTTTATGCAATATGAGCAAGTCACAAAAGACAAAAGAATTAATCTTCCAAAACCTTCTGTTGATACTGGTATGGGTTTAGAAAGAATTGCAGCTTTACTTCAAGGAACACATGATAATTATGAAACTGATCATTTTAAAAAACTAATTCAATCAACATCAGGTATTGTAAATAAAAAGCCAGATCAAAATAATCTTTCAAGCTTTAGAGTTATTGCAGATCATTTAAGAGCAAGTTCATTTTTAATCGCTGAAGGGGTTTTGCCATCAAATGAAGGCAGAGGTTATGTTCTAAGAAGAATTATGAGAAGAGGCATGAGACATTCACACTTATTAGGGTCGAAAGAGCCAGTTTTTTACAATCTATTTGAAACTTTAAAAAATGAAATGTCTGGAAATTATCCAGAGTTAAAAAGAGCAGAGTCATTAATTAAAGAAACTTTAAAAATGGAAGAGGAAAAGTTCTTAGTTTTATTAGATCGTGGAATAAAAATACTCAATGATGAAGTTTCAAAAATAGATAAAGTTTTACCAGGTGAGGTGGCATTTAAATTGTATGATACTTATGGTTTTCCATTAGATTTAACTGAAGATATTCTAAAAAATAAATCATTATCAATTGATATACCAAAGTTTCACGAACTAATGAAACAAAGCAGAGAACTAGCAAAAAAAAACTGGAAAGGTTCGGGAGATACGGCGGTTGAAGATGTTTGGTTTGGTATTAGAGATAAATTAGGTGCAACAGAATTTTTAGGCTATGAAACAAATCAAGCAGAAGGATTAGTTTTAACTATGTTAAAAGATAATAAAGAAGTTAAAGAATTAAAAAAAGGTGATGAGGGCATGATTATAACTAATCAAACACCTTTTTATGGAGAGTCTGGAGGTCAAGTTGGGGATACTGGAGAAATAATTTCTAATGATTTTAAATTTGAAGTTTCAGACGTTCAAAAAAAATTGGGAGATCTATTTGTTCATTATGGAAAAGTAATTGATGGTTCAATAAAATTAAATGACAATGTTGAAATGAAAATAAATATAGAAAGAAGAGATGATACTAGAGCTTATCATTCAGCAACACATTTGCTTCATGAGTCTCTTAGAAGAGTTTTAGGAACGCACGTAACACAAAAAGGATCTTTAGTTGAACCAAGTAGATTAAGATTTGATTTTAGTCATATGAAACCAATTACAGAGGAAGAAATTAATAAAATTGAGACATTTGTTAATTCTATGGTTGAAAAAAAATCTGAAGTTAGAACAAGATTAATGACACCGGATGAAGCAGTTGAAAATGGAGCATTAGCACTTTTTGGAGAAAAGTATGGAGATGAGGTAAGAGTTTTATCGATGGGAAATGAAAATGGAAAATATTTTTCAACAGAACTCTGTGGAGGAACACATGTAAAAAATACTGGAGATATCGGTAAGTTCAAAATTGTTAGCCAATCCTCAATTGCAGCAGGCATAAGAAGAGTTGAGGCTTTAAGAGACAGACAATTAAATGATTACCTTAAAAATAAAGAGAAACTTTCAAGCATTTCATCTGAAAAAAATGATGAAATTATAAAAGATTTAACTCAACAAATTAAAAAATTAGGAGGCAAACCTAAATTGGAAGAGTTAGATCAAAAAATTATAATTAAAAACCTTACAAAACAACTAGAGATTCTAAATGTTTCATCCATACTTAGTGATAAATCAAAGAATAAAATTATTGATGAAGAATTTAAAGGGATAAAAATTAGATTTCAAAGCATTGAAGGACTGCCATCTAAAGAATTGCGTAAATTGGTGGATAAAGGAAAAAAAGATTTAGGTGAAGGTATAGTAGCTGTTTTTGCTTACCAGAGTGACAAAGTTGGAGTAGCAGTGGGTGTAACTGAAAAACTTTCACAAAAATATGATGCTGTTGAATTTGTTAAAGTCAGTTCCGAGATTATAGGTGGTAAAGGGGGCGGAGGAAGAAAAGATTTTGCTCAAGCAGGAGGGCAAAATTCTAATAAAATTGAAATAGCATTTAAAAAATTAAAAGAATTAATCTAATTATTTTCTAAAAATTCTATAATTTTATCACTAGACAATTTATCAATTGTTGTATTTTTGTCTTTACAATCATAAATACAAGTATTTTTATTTTCTGGTTTCCATTTTTCAGACTGTTCATTAAAAAAAAGAAAATTTTTATTTTGTGAAAAAGAAAGCATGTGAGAAATGCCGTTATTTATTGATAAATTAAATTTAGTTAAAGATCCAAGAGCTGTTACTAACATTGGTCTTTGAAATTCATTGGAGGATTTTTCCTCTGGAATATAGCAATTTTTAACATTTTCTTTTAATTGAGTAATTAATTCTTGATATTTTTTTTCAATAAAAAAGGTTGGTGTAAATCTTTCTGAATAAAAATTAGCAACTTTAATAATTTCGTTAATGTTAAAGCTTTTAATTCTGTAGGGGTTTGCTGTAGTAATTGAAAAACCAATATATTTATTATTTGGTATTAGTCTTTTAGCTTCATTTAAAAATTTTTCAGGAATATCAATCTTATAAATTGGTTCCTGATTATAACCCTGTATTTTATTTATATAATCAACAACCTTAACAGCAAATTGATTTCTTTTTTTTAAAAAAGTAAAGGGTTTACTCATAAAATAGTTTAAGCAAGGAGTAATGTAATATCTATGAGGAATTTTTTTATAAATCAAAGAATTTATAAATCTAGTTTGGTTATCAATGATAAGATCAAACTTATCAAATTCAAAATTTTTTATTAAATTTTTTGACAAAAAGAAATGTTTTTTAATAAAACCAAAATGATTTGGAAATGTTTTTAGTTCAAAAACATTTTTAGGTTTGTATTCTAAAAGTTTATTTTCAAACCAAAAATTTTCTAAAGTAGAATAATAAAATATTTTTTCTGGATTAAATAATTTGTTGACATAATTTATGGTTGGAAGAAATGCAAGGGTATCTCCAATTCCACCTCCTGTGTTAATGAATAGAATATTTTTTAAATTGTTTTCCAATTAGTGCAGTTTTTTCTCTAATTCAGATTTTATAACTTCTAAGAATTGATTTGTAGTCAAAAATTTAGTTGATGGTCCAATTAATATTGCAAGATCTTTAGTCATATGTCCACCTTCAACAGATTTAACACAAACATTTTCTAAAGTTTGTGCAAAGTTGTTTAGATCATTATTGTTATCTAATTTTCCTCTATGTGATAATCCTCTTGTCCATGCAAAAATTGATGCTATTGGGTTTGTTGAAGTTTCTTTACCTTGTTGATGCATTCTGTAGTGTCTAGTTACAGTTCCGTGAGCTGCCTCAGCCTCCATTACTTTTCCATCAGGAGTTAATAGCGTACTAGTCATCAAACCTAATGAGCCATATCCTTGTGCCATTGTATCAGACTGAACATCGCCATCATAATTTTTACAAGCCCATATATATTTTCCACTCCATTTCATTGCACAAGCAACCATGTCATCAATAAGTCTGTGTTCATAAGTAATTTTATTTTCCTCAAAATTTTTCTTATATTCTTTTTCAAACACTTCTTGAAAAATATCTTTAAACCTTCCGTCATATTTTTTCAAAATAGTATTTTTAGTTGAAAGATAAACTGGCCATTTTTTTATTAAGCCGTAGCTAAAACAAGATCTTGCAAAATCTTCAATGGATTTATCTAAATTATACATTGATAGTGCAACTCCAGGACCTGTAAAATTAAATACTTCATATTTAATTTCATCTTTCCCATCTTCTGAAGTCCATTTTACTTCCATCTTTCCTTTACCAGGAACTTTAAAATCTGTAGCTCTATACTGATCTCCAAATGCATGTCTTCCAATAATTACTGGATCTGTCCAGGAAGGGACAAGTTTGGGAATATTAGAACAAATTATTGGCTCTCTAAATACTGTACCGCCAATGATATTTCTTATTGTTCCATTGGGTGATCTCCACATTTTTTTTAATTTGAATTCTTCAACGCGCGCTTCATCTGGAGTGATCGTTGCACATTTAATACCTACACCAAATTTTTTAATTGCATTAGCCGACTCTATTGTGATCTGATCGTCGGTTTTATCTCTACTCTCCATTCCCAAGTCATAGTATTCAATACCAAGATCAATGTATGGAAGAATTAATTTGTTTTTGATAAAATCCCAGATTATTCTGGTCATTTCATCACCATCTAGCTCTACTATAGGGTTTTTTACGCTTATTTTGCTCACTTAAATTTTATCTTAATAATTGAATTTCGTGATTTTATATACATATTAATGGAAAAATTATCAAATAGAAGAATATGTTAAGCAAAATATTTCCAAAGATACACGCTGAAGGATACAAATTTTTAGTTATTGCAGGGATAATAACAATAATATTTTATACTTTTAGTGATCTTCTTGGTTTGATCGGATTAGTCCTCACAATTTGGGTTTACTATTTCTTTAGAGATCCTGATCGAATTCCAATTGATAATGATGATTATTTGATTAGTCCAGCCGATGGAGAGATAATAAAAGTAGAGGAAGTTGATGGTCCAAAGGAACTAAATTTAGAAAATAAAAAATTTAAAAAAATTAGTATCTTTATGAATGTATTTGACTGTCATGTTAATAGAACACCATGTAGTGGAAAAATAGAAGAAATTTTGTATAAACCTGGAAAATTTTTTAATGCCTCGCTAGATAAAGCAAGTGAGGATAATGAAAGAAATTATTATAAAATTAAAGATCAACAAAACAACGATATAATAGTAGTCCAAATAGCAGGACTGATCGCAAGAAGAATAGTATGTGAGTCAAACAAAGATCAAAACCTTAAACAAGGTGACAGAATTGGGATGATAAGATTTGGTAGTAGAGCTGATATTTATTATGAGAATTACAATCCTTTAGTGAAAATTGGACAAAAAGCTATTGCAGGAGAAACTTTAATAGCAAAAAAATAAAATGGAACAACCTAAAAAAAATTTCAAAATTGTTACAGATAAAAAAAGTGCAAGAGTAATACTTCCTAATATGCTTACATTAATCGGTGTATGTATTGGCTTATCTTCAATAAGGTTTGCATTAGATGAAAAATTTGAATTTGCCATCATAGCTATAATTTTTGCAGCTCTAATAGACGGTTTAGATGGTAGAATTGCAAGATTGATTAAAGGAACTTCAAAAGTAGGTAAAGAGCTAGACTCACTTACAGATGTTATTAGCTTTGGTGTTGCACCAGCATTTATAATGTATTTTTGGAAATTAAATGAACTAGGTAGATTTGGCTGGTTGTTATGTTTGATATATGTAATTTGTGTAGCTTTAAGATTAGCAAGATTCAATGTTAATTCGAGTCAAGAACCTTCATGGAAGGATAATTTTTTTGAGGGTGTTCCATCACCTGCTGGTGGAATTTTAGTCCTAACTCCATTAATAGTTAGTTTAACAGGCTTAAATTATTTTGAATTAAACTATAATTTGATTGTCCCTATATTTTTTGTTGTAATATCTATTTTATTAATTAGTAAATTTCCTAGCTATTCTTTTAAAAAGATAGTTATTCCAAGAAGAACAACTATCTTCTTATTATTTGGAATCGTTTTATTTTTTGGACTTTTGTTAGTTTACACATTTAATGTTATAGCTATAAGTTCAGTAATATATCTATTTTTATTACCACTAAGTTTTATTCATTATCAAAAGATTAAGAAAAAACATGAAAATGGCAGAATTCAAGAAGAAGATGATCTTGAAGACGTACTTTAATGAAAAAAAATGTAATTGTTTCATTAGCTGATGCTAATTATTTCCCATTGTTAGAGGAGTTAATTGATTCAATTAAAAAATATAAAGAAAGTGAAAGTGTTGCAATTTGTATTCTGGATGCAGGATTAACTGATGATCAAAAAAAAAAATTTCAAATAAAATTGATGAGTTAAAAGCAGCAGAATGGGACATCAAAGTTCCTGACTATAAAGTTAAAGGAAAAGAATGGTTAAAGAGTCAGGTTTCTAGAGCTTTTTTGCCAAAATACTTTCCGAAGTATGATAAATATTTGTGGATAGATTGTGATGCTTGGGTCAATGACTGGAATTGTATAGAATTATATTTAAAAGCATGTGAAAATGGTAAACTAGGCATAACTCAAACAATTGGTCCTGGGTACAAAATTACCTCAAAAGTTAATTGGCTAATTGGAAAATTAGCAATAATTAAGTCACAAAATTTTAAACATGCGGTCAAATCAAAAATTGGTTATAGCAAAGCAAGAAAGCTTGCTTTTGCTCCTCATATTAACATAGGAGTTTTTTCACTTGAAAAAAATTCACCATCTTGGGAAATTTGGCAAAAAAATTTAAGACAAACTTTAAAATCAGGTGATATTTTTGGCTCTGAACAACTTGCCATGAATATGGCTGTATATATTGATGATATTGAGACAGAATTTCTACCTTTAAATTGTAATTGGATTACAAGTAATTTGCTACCAAAATATGATGAAGAAAATAAAACTTTCATTGAACCCTATTTACCAAATCATAAAATTGGAATAATGCATCTTGCAGCAGGAATTTGGAAAGATGGTAAAGACATGAGAGTTGATAAAGACATTAAGATTGAAATAAAAACTTTAGATAATAAAGATATATTAAAAAGTTTAAGACATAATAATTAATTGAAGAAAAATAAAATTTCAAAAAATTGGCTTAATAAACAAAAAAAAGATATTTATGTCCGTCAGTCAAAAGTTGATGGGTATAGAGCCAGATCTGCATATAAATTAATTGAAATAGATGAAAAATTTAAAATTTTTAAAGGAGATATGTTTGTAATTGATATAGGGGCTGCTCCTGGCAGTTGGTCTCAGTATGTATCCAAAGTTGTCAAAAATGGAAAATTAATTTCAATTGATTTAAAAGAGATGGATGAAATTAAAAATACCACTTTAATCAAAGGGGATTTTACAGATGAAAATATCAAAAATAAAATTAAGAATATTCTAAATAAAAAACCTGATGTCATTATTTCTGACATGGCAGTTAACACAACAGGTATTAAAGATTTAGATTCTTTACAAACAGGTGAGTTATGTAAAGAAGCTATATATTTTGCCAAGGATGTTTTATTAAAGAACGGTTGTTTCGTATCAAAAATTTTTATGGGAAGTTCTTTTAATGAAATTGTCGCACTATCAAAAAAAACATTCAAAGAAGTCAAGGTTTTTAAACCAAAATCTAGCCGAAAAGACTCAAAAGAAAGTTTTATTATTTGTAAAAAAATTAGGTAGCCTCTTTTAAATAATAAGGAATCGTATATAAATGATTATGGATCCTATAAAAGAAGCACTTACCTTTGATGATGTTACATTAAAACCAAAATACTCAGATATATTACCATCTCAAGTTGATACTAGTATTAAATTAACAAATTATCTTAAATTAGATATTCCTCTTTTATCTTCAGCTATGGATACTGTTACAGAAAGTAAAATGGCTATTGAAATAGCTAAACTTGGAGGATTAGGTGTTATTCATAGAAATTTAGATATTAAGAAACAAGTATCGGAAATTAAAAAAGTTAAAAAATTAAAGCTTTTAGTTGGTGCTGCTGTTGGAGCCGGACCTAATGAATTTATTAGGGCTAAAGCAATACTAAAAGAGAATTTAGATATGATAGTTGTTGATACTGCACACGGTCATACAAAAAAAGTTTCAGAAATTATCAAATACATAAAAAAAATAAAAAAAAATAAAACTGCATTATGTGCGGGAAATATTGCAACACCTGAAGCTGCTAAATTTTTATTAAGACTAGGCGTTGATATAATTAAAGTTGGAATAGGTCCGGGGTCTATTTGTACTACAAGATTAGTTGCAGGTATAGGAGTTCCACAATTAAGTGCAATTTTGAGCGTCAGAAAAGGAGTTAAAAATAAAAATATAAAAATAATTTCTGATGGTGGAATAAAATATTCAGGTGATTTAGCTAAAGCTTTTGCAGCTGGTGCAGATGCTGTCATGATAGGATCATTATTTGCAGGAACTGACGAAGCGCCAGGTAAAATAATTAAAAGAAATGGGAAATTATTTAAAAGTTTTAGAGGCATGGGCTCGGTTGGTGCTATGAACAAAGGATCAGCAGATCGATATTTTCAATCTAAACAAAAAGATACATCTAAATATGTTCCTGAAGGTGTAGAAGGTTTCGCTAAGTACAAAGGAAAAGTTGGTAAAATAATTTATAAATTAATTGGAGGTTTGAAATCATCAATGGGATATCTTGGCTCTAAACAAATAAAACATTTAAGAAATAAACCAGAATTTGTCAAAATAACTAAAGCAGGATTTTATGAAAGCATGGTTCACAATGTTGATATAGTAAAGGATGAAAACAAATATTAATGAAAAAATTGATTAAAAAAACAATTTTTATTTTCGTATCATTAAACTTATTTAATATTTCAATTAGTGATGAAAATTTTTATGATAAAGGATTGAAATTTTATGATGATAAAAAATATAATGATGCAAAATTTATGTTTGAAAAAAGCATTGTCTTTAATCCAAAAGACTCAAACTCTTATTTATATTTAGCAAAAATCTACAATCATAAAAAAGATCAAAAAAAAGAAGAAAAAAATTTAGATGCAACATTATTGATTGATCCAAATAATGAAGAGGCAATTTTAATGTTAATGAAAATAGGTTTGGAAAAATCAAATTTTTCAAAAGTAAAGGATCTATCAATAACTTTTGAAAAAGTTTGCAAAAAATTATGTGATGAGAATCAAGAAGTTATAAAGATGCTTGAGAATTTAGAGCCTAAAAATGATTTTTAATCAAAGTTTAAAAAAAATATTAATTATTGATTTTGGTTCGCAATTTACACAGTTGATTGCAAGAAGAGTAAGAGAGCTTGGTATCTTTTCAGAAATAATTAGTCACAAAAAAACTAGAAACACAAATGTGGATGAGAATGTAAAAGGAATAATTCTATCAGGTGGTCCATTAAATGTTTATGAGATTAAAAAATATTCTTTTGATAAAAAAATCATTAACAATGGAGTCCCTGTATTGGGAATTTGTTTTGGTCACCAAATTTTATCTAAGTTAAATGGTGGAAAAGTAAAACAATCTAAACATCGAGAGTTTGGTTTAGCAAATATAATTAAGAAAAAAGAAAGTCTGTTAACGAAAAATTTTTTTAATAATCAAAAACTTACAAAAGTTTGGATGAGTCATGCAGATCAGGTAACAAAATTACCAAATAATTTTAATGTAATTGCATCAAGTCAGAATTCAAAATTTGCAATAATAGCAAACAAACAAAAAAACTTTTACGGTGTTCAATTTCATCCAGAGGTTACGCATACAGTAAATGGTAAAAAACTTTTAAGTAATTTTGTTTTTTTAATTTGTAAAATGAAAAAAAATTGGTCTCCAAAAGATCAAAAATTGAAACTTATTAATGATGTGAGACTTCAAGTAGGAAAAAATAAAGTAATTTGTGCTCTTTCAGGTGGAGTTGACAGTAGTGTTGTCGCACAATTACTTAATAAAGCTGTTGGTAAAAGACTATATTGTATTTTTGTTAATACTGGATTGTTAAGGAAAAATGAGGAAAAACAAGTTGTTGAAACATTTAAGAAAAGATTAAAAATAAATTTAATTTACGTTAATGCAGAAAGAGAATTTATTAATAAACTCAAGAATATTTCTGACCCAGAAAAGAAAAGAAAAATTATAGGCAATTTATTCATTAAGATTTTCGAGCGTTATGCAAAAAAAATTAAAAATGTAAAGTTTTTAGCGCAAGGAACTCTTTATCCTGATTTAATTGAAAGTAGATCTGTAACTGGAAGCCAAACTTCTAAAATCAAATCTCATCATAATGTAGGAGGTTTACCAAAAAGAATGAAATTAAAATTAGTTGAACCACTAAAGTTTTTATTTAAAGATGAGGTAAGAAAATTAGGTTTAGAATTAAATTTAAATAGAGAGGTTATCTCTCGACATCCATTTCCAGGCCCAGGTTTAGCAATAAGAATGCCCGGTGTGATTACTAAAGAAAAAGTAAACATTTTAAAAGAAGCCGATCATTGTTTCATAAAAGCATTAAAGGATCATGGTCTATATGATGAAATTTGGCAAGCCTATGCTGCTTTACTTCCAGTCAAAACGGTTGGTGTTATGGGAGATAATCGAACTTATGAATATTTATGTTTGTTGAGAGCAATAACATCAGAAGATGGCATGACAGCAGATTTTTATAATTTTAAAAAATCATTTATTCAAATGATTTCAAATAAATTATCCTGATTTAATTGAAAGTAGATCTGTAACTGGAAGCCAAACTTCTAAAATCAAATCTCATCATAATGTAGGAGGTTT
>MDTB01178300.1_pt1 | contig 10723 bp, 16 predicted proteins | sample 811161 | NCBI WGS metagenome assembly MDTB01 (sample SAMN05326650, study PRJNA326480) | marine metagenome | isolation source: seawater | place: Mediterranean Sea | collected 2009 | reverse complement strand
TTATACCACAATAAAAGACTTGGAATAATTGCCCCCTCTGTATTAATTCCTATCTCTTGTAGATATATGATCAAACGTCCTTTTAATCCGTTATTATCACCGTATGTGTTTTCAAATATTCTGTTTACATTCATTAACCCTAATTGTAAAAAATTTTGTTCTTTGTATTTGCCTATCCCAGTTATATTTCTAAACGGTATAGTGTACCACCCGTACACAGGACCTTCCAAAGGTATGTAATATCTGTTGAAAATTTCCCACAACGCTTGCACATCGTTGATAGCTGAATGTTGTTTAAAATCTTTTTTTTCTGGAAGCATTGCCTCTACTATTGCTTGTAATGAATATCGTTTCAAACCGTTGATGTTGTCGCGAATTAAATAAAGCGTATCGGCGAAGTATATTTCTTGGAATACTACGCTCCCATTAATTCCATAATAATCTAATTCATGTTCCATAATGATTTTGTCTCCCTTGTGACCATTATGACTCATAAGAATAATAAATTGCTTCTCCATTTTACTTTTTAGTTGTTGGAAAAATACATTTAATTCTGCTAACACGACAGGAAATGGTTTAGCATTTAATGCTGCAAGTTGTTCAGGGGATGGTGGGATAAATTGTGTTTCAACAGGGGGCAAAACTTCCCTTTTCCCTTCGTTGGTGTAATCTACATATGAATGGTATGTATCTTCTCCATTTACTGTCTTCAAACTAATTTCCCAAATAGCGCAACCTTTTCCAAAATCATTTGTTATATTACCTGTATATTCTATATCATAAAGTACAGGTACAGAAGCCTGCCATATCATATTTTGCTGCATTTATTCGTATCACATGCACCAGTGTAGTATTTGTTTTGAAGATACATCTAAGGAGTATTATATACGCCTTGATTGCGGGCCACATGATTTTCATCCACATTGTATTTTTAAGTGGTTTTTAAGAGAAGGATCTTGTCCAAACTGTAGAGCTACAAAATTTAAAATTAGTGGACAAATGGAACCTACTGATTGTCATCTGAATGAGTATAGTCACAATCCATCTCTCTCCGTGTATTACTTCATGGTGTGGTCATTTGTATCGTATATTGTATGGGATAAATGCAGGGAGTTATTTTACTCAAACGCAACCCAGAGTCCAGTTGTTGTTTTACCATTATTTTTAACACTATATAGTTTTCATTTGGTCATACTAAAACAATTAAAATATCAAGTGCGGTGAAAGATGTGGGGAGGACAAAATTCATGGCGTAAAAGACCTGATTGGAGATATTTAGTAGGTTATTTAGATAATAACCAGTTCAAAATACATACGCAAAACGCGTCTTTGCCAGATGGTGTATGCAGACGAATGCCATGGGCAGCTTTATATACAACAGAAGAGAAATTACATCAGACACAATTACCTGTTGTTACCATACCAGAGTATGTAAAACAAGCAATGAAATTTTCTTATCCTACGTATGACAAGGATAATGCACCTACATACCATAGCTGTCCCTTTTGGGAAAAACTATACCCTCATCAAAAAGCAGCGGTAACTTGGACCATGCAAAAGTACCAAATGAAAGTGGTATTATGTGATGAAATGGGAGCTGGAAAAACCTTTCAAGCATTGGCTTTAGCATCAGTGTTTATGGGTCGTAAGTCAGGGGCAAAAATGTTGATCCTTTGCCCTGCTTTTCTTCAAAAAGATTGGAAGAGTAACGTTGAGGAGTACTTACATCCGTACAAAGACCACATTACATTGCTAAGTTACGACAAAGCAAAAAACCAATACAAAGAGTTAAAGAAAATTAAATTTGACATTGTTGTGTGTGATGAAGTGCACCAGCTTAAAGATCCTAAAACAAAGCGTTTCAAACGATTGGCGCCACTTATTCGCAAGGTAAAAGCTAAAGTCTTACTGACTGGTACGCCATGTACAAATCGTTCGAATGAGCTGTACGCACCATTACATATGCTACATCCAAAAATCTTTCCTAAGTATAAAGATTTTTGTGAGCGATACTATTGCAGGGTGGCAAGAAAAAGCAGACTGAGCGAAGAATTGTCTATGATTTTGCCGTATTTTGGTTTTATCAGGCGCACAAAAGCAGATGTATTAGATTTACCTCCAAAATTAGTTCGCACATCAATGGTGGTAGATGAAAAAGCTAGAGTAGAAACGGTTAAATTACTACAAGAAATGCGTGATCCAGAAAACCAAGGTATGAGTCAATATTTGATCGGGCAGGCATACCATAAGTTGGCTAGTATAAAAGCAAATAGTGTACAAGTAGCCGAAAAGTTTAAGGAAGTGCTTCGAACAAAAAAAGGTGCGAAGAAGCTGGTGTTTTGTAACCACATAGATATGATGCTTGCCGCAAGGAAGTGGTGCGAGCAGGTACAAGAAGACATGATCCTTTCTGAAATTCATGGAGGAGTCAGTATGCCAAAACGCAATGAAATTGTTCGAAAATATCAAAAGGGAGAAATTGATGTATTAATATGTACCATGCAAGCAGCAGGTGTTGGCCTGACGTTAACTGCTGCTACAGAGGTTATATTTCTAGAGTTAAATTGGGTACCCGGGTTAATGAGGCAATGTGAAGATCGAGCGCATCGAATCGGGCAACGGGAAGAAGTGCATGTTACTAGGATTGCATGTTCTGGGTCGCTAGATGAATGGATCTTAAAATGTGAAAATGGAAAAAAGAAAATACATAAATTATTGTTATCAGAGTCTAGAAAAGCATCGCAAGTTTAAAATCTTGTCGGTCGCAGGCCTCGTATGCATCATTATCTTCATCCACTGTTGAAAAGTTGATTGTTATCATATCTGTTTTCTTGTCGTAATTTGTAATACCATTTAACGATATATCGTATGCTTCATAACACTGCATGCTAGTTAAAATAAACAATTTAAAGTCTTTTTGAAATTCCGCATTTGAAAATTTTACTTCCATACATTTACTTTTTTCAAATCTCTTCTCTTTGTAACTTTGTACTTCCAATGGAAACATACTTACAACTCCAGTGATCACATGCTTTTTGAAGGGTTTACCTGTCTTTGGGTTGATTTTGCTGTAATCACAACCTATTTTGTGAGTCAATCCAGTCAAAGGATTTTTGAAATCGTTGCAATTTACTTTTTTGTACTCAAACATTCCTAACTTTTTCAATCTACTTAAGGCTCTGTAAAAAATTAGTATTGTTTTACCATTTGCATTAGTGTCCAGTTTAAATTTAGATATATACAAGTATTGAATCGTGTAAAATTTGTCATCGTTGCATTTTTCTTGCATTTCCTCCGAAATACCTTTCACTGGTCGCACATAGTAGCTTATTTTTATGGTATTTCCGGTATGCAGATAGTTTTCCTTCAACTTTTTTGGTTTTGGTTTCTCCTTCTTTTTTTTCTTAAACAAAAGTTTGACTCTATTGAACACAGGAATACTAAGAGACCGCTGCATCGTGATAGTAGTAGTATTGATTTTGGGATATAGTATATAAATACTTAACATTCTTTTTAACAATATGGGAACACCGTTGATTAAAGCTTCATGCGAAAGGCGTGAACTTGTATCAGATGAGTACCAAGACAAGCCTATTTGGCAGTCGCAACGGCAAGATATTTATAATAGCGGAGAAGCATGGCTACGGCTACAATATGGTAAATTTTGGCATGAAATTTATCGTTGTGCCCTACAAGTAGACCCCTATGCAGATAGGGATACAAAAGCGTTGTATCTGTATATTGATTACGTCCGTGTTGCTACTTGCCGTTTTGCATTTAGCAGTCTGTCAGATGGTTCTGTCACAAAAACCATACTAATTCAATACAGAAATGATGAGCATAACTATTCCTTTCACGATTCAGCAGAGGTATTGCCTAGGAATAGGTATCCACTTTTATCATCTTATTTTTCGCATATGTTTCGATATAATTGCAGTGATAAAGCAGGTTATTTATCATGGGGGTACACTGTTTACAAGTACAAACAACCTTTAACAGAAGGGCAACAACAGCAATTAAACTTGGATACAATACCAACGATTGTAATTTAAGTGGAAACAAACATGTCTGAGTTTATGGCTTACACTGACAAAGAGAAGGTATGGACAATATATTTTGATTGTCTAAATACCACTGGGCTTGATATACTAAGGCGCAACGAGAACAACGAAGATGCCATTTGTAATGCAATAGGCCCTACACCAAACGCTCCTGGATATGTTTTCATGGTAACTAATGTACTAGATCTTGATAACGGTATTATGCACCAGATTACAACTGCTTTAATGGCAAAGGGAGCAACGGATGTTAATGTAGAGATTGACTTTGGTGCTGGTGGATTCACGGTAACTGTATATTACGACTTGAACGAGAATAATGCAACTAAAAAGTGCCAGTGGTGTGGTCCGGTATATACTGTGTCTAAAGCATTGTTATACCCACTATTCTTGTATTCATGCTTGGTGCTAATAAATCCGTCGAGATATCAAATGTTGCTGTAGAAACAAATTTAACAAGCATTGACAAGGAAGATCGAGATGTAGTAAATCAAGTAGTGAATAAAATGCGTGATTTTTCGGACACGTTTGCTGTGCGTAAACTACCATCAAAAATTATGATCATTTTTCATAATGTGAAAAGGATTAAATATTCAGACTTACATAAAGTAAATATTATAACAAATACTATCTCGAAAGCAGTTATCCATTTTCAAAAGAAGACCATTATCATAGAAAAACGTTGTAAACACGGCAAACCTCCATTAATAAGAAAACGAAGAGGTGCAAAGGAATTAAAAGCCATAAATGGGATTGCAAACTCCTTCTGCAAGAGCCAAGACATTAAAGAGGAAGATACAAGGATCATGATTGAATTATTTAAAACCATTTTGGAGTGGACGTGGGGTAAAGCCACGGCAGTGATCAATTTAAAACGAACTGGAGATGTTTATAATATCAAAGTAGGCAATTTAATGGAAGTGAAATATCTTTCGATGCGAAAGCTTGTAGAATTGGGAGATTTCATAGAAGACTTGGAGATAAATTTAGAAGAAAAAAGTCTAAGCTTTAAGGTGTTTAGAACAGACGATTATATATCTAATATGGAACCATCTACTAAAAGAAGACGTAAAAATAACAATCCATATGTATGAATGATTAAAATTCGTATTTTTAATATATCTATTGTTATTCTTGTAGTTATCCTATTCCTATGTATTGTATGTTACTTATGTCTGAGGTGCAGAAAAACAAATAATCGTAAACTTCAGAAAATGGATCTTCAAAAAATGAAGGATCAAATTGGCCATTTACAACAATGGAGGTGTAAACAATGTAGCGGAATAATGCTTTCAAATTTCGAATTAATAGTATATCAGGGTGATATGACTTATGCAATGTGTGTTAATTGTGCACCCAATTTCCGTATTATTATAGAAGATGTCTGATTTATTAAGTCCAGCACAACAATCCGTTTCATTGGAAAACGCGTCTACAGAAGAATTATATTTTGCCATACAAGTGAATTTGATTGTACTAAGCAAAGTGCAAATTGACGACCATTTAGACACTAGTAAACGTATATTTACCATTATGCGACCATCCCAATATAAATTTGCAGCTGTTCAAGTTCCAGTTATCCGTTGGTGGTACAGTATGAATCGCCAGAACGCGATAGTGAGCATTCAACAGTTATATTATTATACATCAACCCTTCTAGAAAACCCAAAGTTGGCCGAGGATCAGAAAAGTAGACTAAAGAAGCATCTAGTAAACAGTCATGCTGGAATACGTCATTTGATGGAAACGTATTCACAAGATCCTGCCACTCAAGCTCGTTTGAAATGCTTAATTGATGAAACAAAGAAATATGATGACGCTCGAAGGGCAAAACGTAGAAACCACGATGATATATTAAGGCAGCAATCAAATAAATAAAAGCGTTGTCTATATAAGCCTCATCTATTACTTCTATTATAGGTCTATACATACATATTGCCAGATCCCTTATAGCTTCTAGTTCGTACAAGCGTAAATAAATATGTCCTCTATCCTCACTCCACCTTTTACTACGACCATTGGATTGCAACATAAGAAGCGGCCTGCCTTGTGTAATTTTCCACCGACTCGGGTTGGTCCAACTGTAAAAAAGCTTTGCAGGATCAATGTGATGGAATCCAAGGGTGTCGTCAGTAGTGGCAGCCAAGACGTTTTTCCAATTAGTAAGAATGGAAGCTTTAATACCATTATTCTCATCCCGGAAATTATGATGATACTCACTCGGTTTCTTCGGGTCAATCATTTTGAAAAGGTATTCATTGGCCTTATGCTTTCTTCGACGCATTTATATAATCTTATTAATAATAACGCTGATTATTGGTTTCTTGTTGCAAAATTAATTTTTCCAAAATACAACAAATATGGTTTTTGCGACTTGAAACACGTTAATTCATTAAAAAAAATTCACCAAGTTATTGAGAATCGCCTGAGACCTATTAATCTGTACTATGGTATGGTAGGATATGTACATATGTCATTATTTAAAATGAAAGATCAGGTTGGACCACATGTATTTTATTTAAACAATTGTCAAATTCTTCGAATCAAAAAAGTAAAGAAAAGGGGTGGTTACTTTTATGTACAATTACAAGTAGAAAGGGATGATTACATTAAATTAAAAGCATTGTTATTTGATATTTTAGAATTTGAATTTAGAACAGGAGGAAGATCCTCCATTCGAGGTACTCGAAAACACAACATGTGTTTACCATTTCACGATCAAAACTTGTTATCTTGTTGGGTCTTAAAACACGACACAGAAGGGATAAATGTACAACAAAAGGTGAATCCATACTACAAACTGTTTGATGATTTTACATTTGTTCCGCAAGTATTTTTTTCCCCTTTTCAAAAGCTCCAAGTCAAGATTGCACTGGGATATTTTTTGACTTGCAACAATGAGCTTTTACTACGTTTTGTTCTTCGTGGTTGTTCTGCATTGCCATTAAGTATCCTGAATGCATAGAGGTGACGTAATTTAGTATAGTAGGTTTTGGTATAAAATCGTCAGGTGGAAGTGCTGTTTTTCCTCCTTGAAATTCTTCCCAGTCTTCAATACGCTTCTCTAACACTTCGATGTATTTCAAGGAACTGGTTAAATATTGTCTTAAACTGGTTAAAGACATAAACGTTACTGGTGTCTTTGGAATTTGAAATTGTGAATGTAATTGTCTTAAAGAATTTAAACACAGACCACTTTGTTGATGGAATAATCTCTTCCAAGCGCTGAACCTGGTTACATATTCCTTACACATTACTTGTATACAACGATCGGCAAAATCAGAAGGTGATTCAAATGGTACATCGTCAACGTAAATTGGTTTGTTATCCATATAGCAATTCACCAAAGTACCCAGGAAGGTCACACTTGCTGAAAACACATGGTCTTTGTATTGAAAATACACAGTATCGCCATCATTGATTAAACGCGACTTTACCAAATCGTACAATGTAATCATTTTAAACACTTGAGTGATTAATGTATATATAAGCAATAGTATTAATTTTAAGAGTACAACATGAGTGATAACAACAACATACAGAAAACTTTGACACCCGGAAAGATCATGGACATGAAAATACGAGGAGCAATAATGGCACCCACTTATGCAAGAGTTAATTTGGAATTACAAGACAAAACGAATAGGCAAAGGCTACAACGAGGGAACAATCATTATACCAAATACAATGCATTTAGGTCTAATGGTGGGAAAAATTGGGGCAACTTCAAAACGCAAGTTAACAATACAGTAAACAATGCAGTAAACAAAAAATGATAACAAGGGGATAAAGAATATTTTCTTTCCTGAAAAATTGAACACAAAAAAAAATTCCACGAGAAAATCAGACTGTCATCATATCAGACAATAGTGTATACCTTAATAATTTAAATTTTTAACTACCGTGTAGCCATCTTTTTTCTTGTTTGGTCTATATAACCACATGATACTCCTTACTAATAGGTAACATGCAGAATTCTTACATTTATTATGGAGGTGGAGGGAGTGGAATTTTAATATTGTTTTTATTCTTTTTACTATGGGGTGCATGGAATATATTTTGGTGGTGGCTTTTCATCTTTATTGCTTTAGCTTGGACGCCACCTGTCGTAGTGTATATGAGTGATAGCGAGAGAAAGCGAAGACTATATCAGCGCAACGAAACCGTGGTAGTGGACAAACCTAAAAGCGAGGATATGACCGAATCGTTTAAAAAACTAAATGATAAAATATTAAAATTATAACTAAGTCTATTAATATATATATGTATGTATGGATAACGGCAGTCGTTTCCTCCTTTTCTTACTTTTTTGTTTTATTGGCATATGGATAGCAGTTTGTCTTATTGAAGGCATCGTTATCTGCTCAGTACATTGTTGTGGTTATTGTATAAATTGTTTAGTTGCAACTGAAAGACTCGTGGAAGACACACAAAGAAAAATAACACTCAGAAGGCCTATAAATTGTGTTGTTATTTACCCAGTAGTTGCAGCACAAGAACTCCCTCATTACGAAGGCGACACCCCTGTCACAGCAGCAAGCACAATTTGTGATGCAGATATTATCATCGAAGAAGATTAATCATCCTCCATACCTTCTTCGTAACACATTCTGTATAAACAGCCAACCATTAATACGCATATACAACAAGAGAGAATGAAATCAGCTACTAAGGAATTCATGTATATAGACCAAGGAATACTGTAGTTATTAAGAAATGGATACCGTACCTATACCAGATTATATTAAATACCATTCACCGCAACCACCGTATCAAATATACAATAAAAAGTATACTGGGCACAAGAAATTGCAAGTTCCTCTTAAGATGGCGGACGTTTTCCCTAAAAGTGTGGTAAGAAAAGATTGGTGGCAACGGGTAAATAATAAAGGTGAAGTGGAATACCTTTAGCGTGTGATTGGTCTTTGACTTGGTTCTATAATAGTGACCTTTTCTTTGCCTTTTGGCCGTACAAGTTCTTCTACTTTGTACCACCTAGTAGTAATAATGTCTTTTACCCCTTCACAAACCTTGATGTGTTCAAACATTTGTTGGTTTGAATAATCATACATAATTCGACAAGTGGGGCAGATCATTTTTAAAATAATGTTTACACCTATAGTAAGTCATACATATATAATGATAATTGGCAATATTTTTATGTAAATTTATTCTTTGTTATTTCTTATTGACTACATCTGCTGCCATAAAATATTCTTCAATAAGGAGACCGTAATGCTCCCAGTTTGTAAGGATGTCTTCTTCTACGTCTGCCAAAACATCAGATTCTTCTTGCTGTACTTCATGCTCGGATTCTTGTTGCAATGTCCCATCACTGTTATGCGGTACTATATGGTTGACGACTTGGGTCTTGGTCCCGGGGACTTGGCCCAAATCACCGGGTTTATTAGCCTCCCCTGGACTGTTAAACCCATAACCGCCTTCTTTAGTGACAGTATAGTCACTTCCAGGAATACCTTCGTTAAGAGCTTCAAGCGTAACTGGCAGATTGCTATTGCCTACGGACTTAGTGGACTTAGCTGGAGTATTCTTCCGTTTTTTCGCGGAAGCTTTTCGTTTCTTCTTTGGGGCGCTTTTTTTAGCAGTTTTTTTCTTAGTTGGGCGGACGTTGTTCAAGACGGGAGTATGGTCCGTAGAATCGAGAGCAATGTCCTTCACACTAAGGGTAGATTGCAAAGTTTCTGTCTTGGTTTTCGAGCGTTTGGATCTTTTGTTGGAGCCTTTGTTAGCGCCTCCCTTGCGTTTTCTAGGCATAGTTTTACTATTATTGGGTTGCTTCATCTTATAGCAGTAGTTATAGGGATGTTTTTAAAGGTAGAAGATGAGTCTCCGGAACAAGATGACAATATAGTTAATAACACTGGATGTAAGAATATTGTTCAGAAAATATTATCCTACGAAATTCTTTGTTTCATTGTGTTGTTATTCGTCTTATCTGTTCCTATACAAGATTTTAGTATACTACAATACTACTTACAAACGACAAAACATGCAAAACCTTATGATTTTGCCTTGGCAGACGCATCGGCGTACATTGCTATGATCTTAGGGTCTATGGTTTACAACATCAGTTTAATAAATGTGGACGGGACCAAGCTCATCATGATCACACAAGCTTTAGAATTCATCATATTTTGCTGCAACATGCTGTACATTGAAAACGTGATTGTAATGGATCCGGTATACTACATGGTGATAATGGGCACCGCCTCTGCCTTCATTGGTCACCTTGCTGTGATGCCTTTGGTGGTAAAAGCGTCTTCTTTGACGGAAAAGGGGTTAGAAGCTACCATATACTCTTTATGTTTGAGTGCCATGAATTTGGGTGCAGTGTTGTCAGAGGAAGCATCTGGGTTAATTACGTTTGCTGTAGGTGTACGGGCTAGTGGCATGCGCACAGTTCCAATATACTATTTGTTAATGGTTTTATCGCAAATATCAGCATTGTATTTTCTGGATAGGTTTCCTATTACATCCCCAATTTCTGGAAATAACGATGAGAACCTGTAGTTGCACCAGTGGAGCCAGCGTATGGGTTCTTATAAGGCATTGGGTAGGCCGAGCTATACCCATGTGTACCATTTGTCACAACACGATTAAGAGCAGGAGGGTCGTAAGCACTTCCATTACTACTAAAATATGTT
>MDTB01147565.1_pt1 | contig 10723 bp, 10 predicted proteins | sample 811161 | NCBI WGS metagenome assembly MDTB01 (sample SAMN05326650, study PRJNA326480) | marine metagenome | isolation source: seawater | place: Mediterranean Sea | collected 2009 | reverse complement strand
GCAAGAGGTTTTAAAATTTTATCAATTAAAGATACTACACCAATGCCTCATAATGGAACAAGACCACCAAAAAAAAGGAGAGTTTAATGGAAACAGAAAATGTAAATATAAAAAATTGGAAATCATTGATAAAACCTTCAAAACTAGACGTCAAAATTAGTGATGATTTAACTCAGGCAACAATTGTTGCTGAGCCCTTAGAAAAAGGTTACGGTCTTACATTAGGAAACTCTCTTAGAAGAATACTTTTATCTTCAATAAGAGGTGCTGCCGTAACTTCAATCCAAATTGATGGAGTATTACATGAGTTTACTTCCATTAAAGGTGTAAGAGAAGATGTTACAGATATAGTTTTAAATGTAAAAACTTTGGCTTTAAAATGCAATTCCGAGGGCACTAAAAAATTAATACTTGATGCTAAAGGACCAGGAGAGATAAAAGCATCTGATATTTCTAAAGTAAATGATGTTGAAATATTAAATCCAGATCTTGTAATTTGTAATCTTGATGAAAATACTAATTTTCATATGGAAATGAATGTAAATACAGGAAAAGGATATGTACCGGCTGAGCTAAATAAACCTGAAGAACCACCACTAGGTTTGATAGCAATTGACTCACTTTACAGCCCAGTGAAAAAAGTCTCATATTCCGTTAGTACTGCTAGAGAAGGTAAAGCTTTAGATTACGATAAATTGACTATGATTGTTGAAACAAATGGTTCAATTTCTGCTGAAGATGCTGTGGCTTATTCTGCAAGAATTTTTCAAGATCAATTAAAAATGTTTGTAAATTTTGACGAACCTGTTGAGGCACCAATCAAAGAAGTTTCAACAGAACCTGAATTTAACAAAAACTTATTAAGAAAGGTTGATGAGTTAGAACTTTCAGTAAGATCTATGAATTGCTTGAAAAATGACAACATAATATACATTGGAGATCTTGTACAGAAATCAGAGGGTGAAATGTTAAGGACACCAAATTTTGGAAGAAAATCATTAAATGAGATTAAGGAAGTCTTAACTGGAATGTCGCTTTATTTAGGAATGGAAATTCCCAATTGGCCTCCAGATAACATTGCTGAAATGTCAAAAAAACTTGAGGAAGCTATATAATGAGGCATGGGTTTGCAAATAAAAAGTTAAATAGAACCTCAGAACATAGAAAGTCGTTGTTAAAAAATATGCTAAATTCGTTAGTTAAATATGAACAAATTAAGACAACACTTCCAAAGGCTAAATTCTTAAAACCACAAGCAGACAAATTGATTACTTTGGGTAAAAAAGATACCTTACAAACTACAAAAATATTGGTTTCAAAGCTTCAAGATATAAAGACTGCTAATAAGATAAAAAAAACTCTATCAAAAAGATATGAAAAAAGAAAAGGTGGATATACAAGAATAATTAAGGCTGGGTTTAGATATGGTGATAATGCCCCAATGGCTATAATTGAGTTTGTTGATAGAGATGTTGAAGCTAGAAGAATAGATAAAAAGAAAAAAGACCCTACAAAAAGTACACCTAAAAAAGAAGAAAATAAAGAAGTCACAACCTAATATATACCACAACATCTTTAATTAAATTGTTATGAACAAAAGTATTATTGTAGACTCTACCTGTAATAACATGCGACTAGATCGTTGGATAAGGATTAAAATAGGAAAGATACCTCAGGGTTTTTTAGAAAAAAATTTAAGAATAGGCAAAATTAAATTAAATAGAAAAAAAGCTAAAAGTTCATTTAAAGTAAAAACTAATGATCAAATTGATATATATAATTTTAATTTTAAACAATCAATTAAACAAAAAAAAATAAAATTTGAAGCAAATAATAAAGTAATAAAAGAAAATGAGGATTTAATAATTGATAACAACGAGAATTTTATTGTATTGAATAAAAGTTCAGGAATTTCGGTCCAAGGAGGAACAAAATCAAAAAAAAATTTGATAGATATTTTCTCAAAAAGTAAAATTTTTCAAGGAGCAAAACCTTTTTCAGTGCATAGGTTAGATAAAGATACATCAGGTGTATTCATAATGGCCAAAAATAGGGAAACAGCTCAATTATTGACATCTTTATTTAGATTAAGAAAGGTGCACAAAACTTATTTAGCAATATGTCATGGTGAATTAGAAAAAAAATCTGGAGTTTTCAGCGAGAAGTTATTGAGATTTGATGGAAAAAAAAGAATTGAAGAAAAAGCAAAAACAATTTTTAAAGTAATCGACTCAAACTCATCATCAAGCTTAATTGAAATGAAACCAATTACAGGAAGAAAACATCAATTACGAAAACAACTTTTTAATATTGGTCATTCCATATATGGTGATCAAAAATATAGATCAATTAATTCAAGAATAGGAGTTAATAAAAATTTAATGCTTCATTCTTATCAAATTAAATTTATTATTAAAAATAAAAAATATACTTATAAAGCTTTATTGCCAAACTATTTTAAAAAACTACTTTCTATAAAGAGACTTAATTTTTTAAATTAAAAATTAAATTTTTAATAAGTTTATTTTCTAAATTTTTGTAATTTTGATCCTTAATTTCTTTTAAATTTATTACGCCTTTATTTTTGATACCACACGGAATAATCGCATTATATCTTTTTAAATCATTATTAATGTTAATAGAAAATCCATGATAAGCAATCCATTTACTCACCTTTATGCCTATCGCTGCAACTTTTTTAATCTTAGAATTATCTTTATACCAAATACCTACATTTTCTCTATCCGCAAATGTATGAATGTTATAAGATTTTAATGTATCAATAATAGTCTTTTCTAATATATTAATTAGTCCTCTTATATTTTTTTTTCTTTTTTTTAAATCAATTACAAAATAACAAATTAATTGACCGGGTCCATGATAAGTTATTTTTCCACCTCTATTAGTCTTAATAATCTTTATTGAACTATCCAATATTTCTTTATCTTTATAACTGGTTCCAGCAGTATAAAGATGATCGTGTTCTAGAGTCCATATTAAATCAGTAGACTTGTTTTCATTTATATCTAACAGTCTTTTTTCCATTAAAACTAGAGCATCCTCATATTTTATTGGTTTTTTTGACTTTTTAATCTCTATATTCATTTAAAAATTGTATTATCCATATTTTGTATTAAAAGTTCCGACTAAATAACAGGATTATTATGACTTTAATTAAAAAAATCAAAGACAAAAAAGTCAATTTTGAATTTAATAAGGAATATATAAAAGTTGTCACTGATAAAATTGCATCTAATGATGCTGCATTTATTACTAATTCCTTTAAAGAAATGCATCCAGCTGATGCAGCAGATATTATTGAACATTTAAGTCAGAACGACAGAGAAAAACTTATAAAGATTAACAATTTTGATATTGATCCTGAAGTATTTGTGGAATTAAATGAGTCTGTTCAATCTGAAATTATTAAATACATTTCGTCCGAAGCCATTGTAAGAATATTAAAAAATTTAGAGTCTGATGACGCAATTGCAATTTTAGAAAATGTCGAGGAAAAAGATAAAAATTTTATTCTAAGTTCACTTCCACCAAAAGATCGATTTGCTTTATTAGAAAGTTTAAGTTACCCAGAAGATAGTGCCGCTAGAATTATGCAAAGAGAATTTACGGCAATACCCAGTAATTGGTCTGTTGGTCAAACAATTGATTATTTAAGAGAAAACAAAGATCTTCCTGAGGAATTTTTAGAAATTTTTATTGTTGACGAAAATTTCAAGCCAATTGGAACTGTTCCTTCATCTAAGGTGTTAAGAACACCACGAGAATCAAAAATGTCGTCTATAATGGATGAGTCAACATTTTTAATTCCGGTAGAAATGGACAGAGAGGAGGTTGGAAATTTGTTCGAAAATTATAATTTAAATTCAGCTTGTGTAGTTGATAAAAATAATAAATTAGTTGGAATGATTACATCTGATGATGTTTTAACAGTTTTAAAAGAGGAAGCTGAAGAAGATGCATTAAGATTAGCTGGTGTAGGTGATGAGGAAATAACTGATGGAGTTATTACAAAAACAAAAAGAAGATTCAATTGGTTATTGTTAAATCTTTTTACTGCTTTTCTTGCAACATATTGTATTAGTTTATTTGGTGCTACTATTGAACAAATGGTAGTTTTGGCTTTTCTGATGCCAATTGTTGCTTCAATGGGTGGTAATGCTGGAATGCAAACTCTAGCTGTAACTGTAAGAACACTAGCAACGAATGATTTAACAAAAAATAATTTTAATCAAAATATTTTTAAAGAGTTTAATATTGGGATTTTAAATGGTATCATATTTGCAATAATTAGTTCCTTAATAGTTCAGTTATGGTTTCAAGATTTGCAACTTTCTTTAATAATCTCAATTTCAATGATTTTAACAATGGTAGTTGCTGGGCTTTTTGGAATTTTAGTACCAGTTACCCTAAAAAAAATGAATATTGATCCTGCTATCGCCTCAAGTGTTTTTGTTACAACAATAACTGATGTAATTGGTTTCGTTTCATTTTTAGGAGTAGGAGCTTATTTTTTTTAAAATTATAAATTATCAATTAATCTTATTTTATTTATATAGTAGGCAACTAAAATTTTTGAATTTTTAATTTTATTTGATATTTTAAGATTTGATTCATTCCTTAGTTCTAAGTATTCAATCTTTATGTTATATTTTTTAATAAATTCCTTTTTTTGTGAGTAGAGAAATTTTTTTAAATTTCTAATTTTCAATGATTTTTTTTTCAATAAAATGAGTTCTTGAGTAAATTTTCTTGCTAGATTTAATTCCATTCTATTTAAATGTAGATTTCTTGAAGAAAGTGCTAGTTTATGTCTATCTCTTATTGTTTTACATTTTATAATCTTACAATTATATTTTTTTTCTAAATATTTTTTAACAAGATGCAATTGTTGTAAATCTTTTTCACCCATAAATATTTTTTTTGGCTTAATTTTCTGTACTAAACGATCCATTATATCAATGACTCCTTCAAAATGTCCTTTTCGAAATTTAGCACATAGAATATTGTCTTTTTTATTAAGTTCGATTTTTAACTTTCTATTAAAGTCATAGATATATTTGTACTTTGGTAAATAAACGAAATTTACCTTTAGCTTTTTTAAAATAGATAAGTCTCTTTTTTTATTTCTAGGATAGTTTTTGAAATCTTTTTTGTTATTGAACTGTTTTGGATTAACGTAGATACTGACTATTGTCTGATTACAAACTTTTTTAGATCTTTTTATTAATGAAATGTGACCTTTGTGTAAACTACCCATTGTAGGTACAAAACCCAGATTTGAGACATTATTCAGCGCCTCATTTAAATCATTATTGTTTAATAAAATTTTCATTTGTATAAATCGTTTTAATAAGTAAAACATTTAAATGATTAAACAAGCGATTATTCCATTAGCTGGGTTGGGCACTAGATTGTTACCACTTACAAGTGTTTTTGCTAAAGAACTTTTACCAATTAATGGAAAACCAGGGATTGAATATATTTTAGACGAATGTATTGAGGCAGGAATTAAAGAAATTGTATTTATTATTTCTAAGAAAAAAGAGATGATTAAAAAATATTTTTACAACGATAAATTTTATTTAAGTATAATTAGAAAAAAGAAAGATCCTAGAATAATGAGGGAATATAAAAAATTAAAAAGATATAAAAAAATGATAAAGTTTGTTTATCAGAATAAACCTTTGGGAACAGGTGATGCTGTCTTAAAGACAAAAAAAATTATTAAAAGCAAATATTTTTTGATGTTATTACCCGATGATCTAATTGTTAAACAAAACTGTTCAAAATCAATGATACGGATTCACAATCAATATAATTGTTCAGTAATGGCTAGTATGAATGTGAAAAAAAAAACTGTCTCAAGATGGGGTATATATAAACTTAGCAATAAGATAAATAAAAAAAATTTTTTAATCAGTGACGTATTTGAAAAACCATCTGTTAAAGAAGCGCCTTCAAATAAAGCTGTAATAGGCAGATATATACTTCCAAAAAAAATTTTTTTAAAATTGATGAACCAAAAACCTGGTAAAGGTGGCGAAATTCATATTACTGATTCTATTCAGTCATTAATAAAAGAAAATGAAAAATTCATAGCACATAATTTTTCAGGTAAATACTTAGATTGTGGCAGTATGAGTGGTTATATAAAATCAGCTCTAGAGATATCTAAATTATGAAACTTTGCATGGTAGGGACTGGTTATGTTGGCTTAGTTAGTGGAGTTTGTTTTTCTGATTTAGGAAATACTGTTTATTGTGTAGACAAAAATAAAGAAAAAATAAAATCTTTAAATAATGGGTTAGTTCCTATTTATGAGCCTGGTCTAGATGAGATTTTAAGAAGAAATCATAAAGCAAAAAGATTAATTTTCACAACAGATTTAAAAAAAGCTGTGTCGAATTCAGATATTATATTTATTTGTGTGGGCACTCCTACAAAGAAAAACTCTAATTCAGCTGATCTCAAATATGTTTTTGATGTCGCTCATATATTAAAAAAAATTATATCTAAGTATAAAATTATAATTACTAAATCTACAGTTCCAGTTACAACAGGAGATAAAATTGAAAAAATTTTATTGAAACTAAAAAAAAAAAAGTTAGTTGATGTTGTTTCAAATCCTGAATTTTTACGAGAAGGGGAGGCTATAAGAGATTTCGTCTATCCGGATAGAGTTATTGTTGGTACAGACAGTAAACGTGCAAATAAAATTTTGAGATCACTCTATTTACCAATTATCAAAAAAACCAGCAGGTATTTTAATACCTCACGAAGAGGTGCAGAAATGATTAAATATGCCTCTAATGCTTTTTTAGCTACTAAAATTTCTTATATAAATGAACTTTCAAATTTATGTGAGAAAACTGGTGTTGATATTAAAGAAGTGTCTAATGGAATGGGATCTGATCAAAGAATTGGGGAAAGATTTTTGAGAGCTGGTCCAGCCTATGGAGGATCTTGTTTTCCTAAGGATACTAGAGCTTTGATTGATACAGCAAAAAAATTTAATACAAACTTATCAATAGTAAAAAGCGTTGTTAAATCAAACAACCAAAGAAAATATTTATTACTTAAAAAAGTAATAAAGATTTTAAATGGAAAGCTTAAAAATAAAGTTATTACCTTTTTAGGTGTTACATTTAAGCCAAATACAGATGATATGCGTGAAGCATCGAGTATACCAATGATAAATTTTTTTAAAAAAAAAAATTGTGATATTAGATATTATGATCCATCTGGTGAGAAAAAAGAATTTAAAAAAATTAAAAACGTTAAATTTTGTAAAGATATTAAATCAGCATGTTTAAAAAGTGATTTAATCATTATTCATACAGAATGGAATGATTTTAAACTGCTAAATTTTAAAAATCTTGTTAGAAAGAAGAATTTTGCGATTTACGATATGAGAAATCTTTATTCTCCTGTAAAAATGAAGAAAACAAAAATTAAATATTTTGGTATTGGAAGATAAATTTAATTTAATTCAAAAATTGCGTCTACTTCAACTGACACCCCTAAAGGTAAACTATTAGTGCTGACTGCAGCCCTTGCATGCATTCCAGACTCACCAAATATAGATACTATTAAATCTGATGCTCCATTAATAACTTGAGGTTGATCAATAAAATCGTCATTTGAATTAACAAATCCAGTGAGTTTAATACATGATTTTATTTTTGATAGGTCACCTCCACAAGCTTTCTTAGTTTGGGCAACGATACTCAATGCACATCTCTTCGCGGCTTCGTAGCCAGCTTTAGTGTCTAAATCTTTTCCAATTTTTCCTTTTATTAATTCTCCTTTTTTATTTATCGAAATTTGTCCTGATATAAATAACATTTTACCTGAAATTTTTGTTGCCTGGTAATTACCAACAGGGGCTTTGGCTTCTGGTAACTCAATATTTAATTTTTTTATATTTTCCTCAGCTGTCATTTTTCTAAAACTTTTTTCTTTACCTCATTAACTTTTTTTTTTGCTTTTTCTATTTTCTTTTTTTCATCTGACCACTCTTTATCTTGATAATCTATCGTATCTTTTATAATATTTTGTCCTGTTGAGATAGATTTTTCTTTAATTAGGTTACCTTTACATTTCATGTATTTAACTGATAATCTTTTAAATTCGTCACAATCAGTTATTTCAGCAATACTGTTATTACTTAGACTTAATAAAATTAAAATTAATAGAAAATTTATTCTCATCATCTTCTTTTCTTTTTTTTATTTTTGTCATATTCTTTTCTTTTTTCAATTAATATCAAAGCTTCTTCCATAGTTAATTCAGTTGGATCCTTTTCCTCAGGTATAGTTGCGTTAAGTGATTTATATTTTATATAGGGACCATATTGACCTTTCATAATTCTAACTTTTTTTTTATCTTCAGGATGCTCACCTAAATCTTTAATGAGTGAAGAGGATATTCTTCCTGGTTTAGCTTCAGCAATTAATGTCACAGCTCTGTTTAATCCTATTGAAAATATTTCTTCAACGTTTTCTATACGAGCAGATTTATTTTCACATTTTAAGTAAGGACCATATCTACCAGTATTCAATGTAATTTCTTTTTGGTTTTCTGGATTTATCCCAAGCAATTTCGGTAGAGAACATAAAAATTTTGCTTTTTCTAAATCAATACTTTTAATATCTAAGCCTTTTGGAATTGAAACATTTTTTAAAAGATCGTTTATATTAGTTTTATTTTTTTTTGTTTTCTTTTTTGACTTCTCCTCTTTGATAATATCTAAAATTTTTTCGTATTGTAAGTATGGGCCGAATCTTCCATTTTTCAAAAATATATCATTACCGTTTTCATGTTTGCCAATTAATTTTGGTTCTGCCAATTGTGCTTGAGCAGCAGCTTTAGCTTTGGATAATGGTCGTGTAAACTTGCATTCAGGGTAATTTGAGCATCCTATAAAAGCACCACCTCTGAAACTATTTTTTAGACTTAACATACCTCCATCAGGAATTTTACAATTTTCATTATATAATTTACAATTTCTGTCGACCTTTCCTTCTTTATTTTTACTAAATACTAAATCTCCTAAACTGTCATTAAGCATATCTAATACTTCTCTAGTCCTTATTTCCTTCACCTCTGTTACATTATTATTAAAATCTTTCCAAAAAAGCTCCAAAACTCTAATCCAACTTTCTTTTCCAGTAGTGATTTCATCAAGTTGATCCTCTAACCCTGCTGTAAAATTATAATCCACATATTTAGAAAATAATTTTTCCAAAAAAGCAGAAATTAATTTCCCTCTATCAGTAGGAAAAAATCTTTTATTTATTATTTCAGCATATCCTCTATTGGCAATTGTAGATATGATACTTGCATAAGTGGATGGTCTGCCTATACCTAATTCCTCTAGTTTTTTAACTAAACTAGCCTCAGAGTATCTTGGCGGTGGTTGTGTATAATGTTGTTCGTCTAATAATGACTCAATTTTAATTGGTTCTTTAGATACAGATGGCAAAATATTCTCATCATCATCTTTACTTTGATTATTATAAATTTTCAAAAAACCATCAAATTTAAGGATAGATCCACTAGTTTTACAAATGGTATCACTATTGTCTGAAGTTATTGTAATAGTATTTCTTTCAAATTTAGCAGACTCCATTTGTGATGATAAAGCTCGACTCCAAATAAGATCATATAATTTATTTTGATCTGTACTTAAATATTTTTTAATGCTTTGAGGTGTCCTGATTACATCTGTAGGTCTAATTGCTTCATGAGCTTCCTGGGCATTCTTAGCTTTTTTACCAGAATAATTTAAAGGATCTTTAGGCAAATATTCGTTACCGATTTGTTTTTGAATATAATTTCTGAAAGCTGACATTGCATCTTTGGATAAATTAGTTCCATCAGTTCTCATATAAGTGATTAAACCAATTGTTTCACCTTCAATCTCTATACCTTGATAAAGCTTTTGTGCAATTTGCATTGTTCTAGAAGAACCAAAACCTAATCTACTTGATGCAGTTTGTTGAAGAGTGGATGTAGTGAATGGCCCAGATGGATTACGATTTACAACTTTGCTTGAAATATCTGTAATACTAAATTTTTTTTTTTTTATACTTTCTTTAGCTTTAGAAATTTCATCTTTATTTCTGAATGAAAACTTTTCAATTTTATTATCATCTAGCTGACTGATACTTGTGATAATTTTTTGATTTTTTTGATCTGTAAAGTTTACACTTAACGTCCAAAATTCCTCCGGTTTAAATGATTCAATTTCATGTTCTCTCTCAGTAATTAATTTTAAAGCAACAGACTGAACTCTTCCTGCAGATTTAGAGCCTGGTAATTTTGTCCAAAGTATTGGTGAAATATTAAAACCGACTAGATAATCTAATGCTCTTCTAGCCATGTAAGCATCAACTAGATGAGGTTCAATTTGTCTTGGGTTTTCAATTCCTTGTATAACAGCCTTTTTTGTTATTTCATTAAATACTACTCGTTCAATTTCTTTGTCTTTTAAAAGTTTTTTTTCATTCAAATATTCTTTTACATGCCATGCAATAGCTTCACCTTCACGGTCAGGGTCAGTAGCTAATATAATTTTGGATGAGTCTTTCGCAGCATCAGTAATTTCTTTAAGATATTTTTTTGAAAAGCTGTCAACTTCCCATTCCATTTTAAAATTTTTATCTGGATCAACCGACCCATTTTTAGAAGGTAAGTCTCT
>MDTB01136911.1_pt1 | contig 10723 bp, 5 predicted proteins | sample 811161 | NCBI WGS metagenome assembly MDTB01 (sample SAMN05326650, study PRJNA326480) | marine metagenome | isolation source: seawater | place: Mediterranean Sea | collected 2009 | reverse complement strand
ATTCAAAGCATAAAAACAAAAACAACAAACGATGAGATTTATCTAAACTTTGTGTTTAGATAAATCAAAGCGAATGTGATCCACTTTATAAAAAATGAGCTGTTTTTACTATTAAATGTCTAAGGTAAAAGTTAATATTAAATCAAAAAAAGTCGCACCTCAACCACCAAAAATAACTATGAGTGAATTAGACTTACCATACTTTGATAGTATATATCATATTTCAGATATTCATATTAGGCCATTACAGAGACATGAAGAATTTAGGGAAGTTTTTAACAAGCTGAGTCTAAGATTATCCGGAGCCGAAAACTCAATTGCTATAATTACAGGAGATATCTTTGATAGTAAATCAGTATTTAAACCAGAAACTTTTCAGATATGCAGAGAGTTATTTAAACATATTACCATTCACATGCCCCTAATTGTTATTGCTGGAAATCATGATATGATGGAAAATAACCTCAATAGATTGGATTCCATCACACCAGTTGTAGATGATATTCCAAATTTGCACTATCTAAAATATTCAGGACTCTACCAAACGGATAATACTTGCTTTGTAGTGTCAAGTTTGTATGATAAAGGTTTTATTACTCACCAAGAAATTGTTGGATCAGAATATTACAACAAAAATGTTGATTATATTGCTTTATATCACGGAACACTATCAGGAGCAAAAACAGATATTGGATACGAAGTAGAAGCGGATGAAGTAGATGATGAAAGTGTAACAGATGAGCAAGTATCATCTAGATACCGATCAGTGGGAGACTTTGATGGTTTCAATGCAGTGTTATTAGGTGATATTCATAAACACCAGCTAATGAAAAGTAATCCTCCTATTGCTTATGCAGGTAGTTTAATACAACAAAATCATGGTGAAAATATACAAGATCACGGTATATTGATATGGTCAAAACATGACAATAAATGGAGTTGCGAATTAGAATCTATCCAAAATAACTATGGTTTCGTTGATATTGTGTGTCATGATGGTGAATGGATCAATAATGATATCGATTTACCAAAGAATTGTTATGCCAGATTAGTTATTAAAAATTGCACAGATACTCAGATTGATGTTATTACAACTGCTTTGAAAAACAGAGTGGATAATTTAAGCATTACCAAAACACAATGTGTAACAGATTCATTGGAGGAATTTGAAATACCTCCAGATATTAAAAGAAAAGAAGACGAAATCGAATTGATTAAAGAACAAGCAGAAATCAACCACTATGATGCATTTCGGTTGGTTGAGTTACACCAGGAATATCAGAAAGAACTTGATACTGACTCCAAAATTATGTGTACTGCGGTGTGGAGACCAATTAGTATTGAATTTTGTAATATGTTTGGATATGGTAATAATGCTGTAAACAAAATGTTATTTAAACGCGGTACCATTTCCATTAGTGCTGGAAATACATGTGGTAAAACGTCTATTGTTAACATAATTTTATTCGCAATCTTTGGTAGAACGCCATTGAATCCTAGTTCAAGTTCATATACCTTTGATATTATTAATAACAAGCAAACATCAGGGTTTGTGAGGATTTTACTCAACCATGGTGGAACATATTATTTAATTGAGAGAAAAACCAAACAAAAAAACACTAAGACAACTACATCTGCAACATTACAAAAGCTTAGTAGATATGATTTTACATGTACTATATGGGAAAGCAATCTCAAAGCAGAGAAGATCAAAAACTGCTCCGAACTTAGAAAAAACAACAATGACACATTTATTAAAGAACTGTTTGGAGATATTAATGATTTTTCACTGAGTAATTTACTAAATAAAGAGTCATCTTTAGATTTGTTATCAATGTCTCCTGCTGAACAGATAAAAGTATTGAAAAAACTGTTCAAATTAGAAATATATGATTCATACAGAGAGCTGAATAAACAAAAACTAGCTGAACTTGAAAAAAATATTTCTGATACCAGAATAAAACTGAAGACTTTACAACCATTAATAGATGAGTCAATTACACAGTCTCAAATTGATATTAAAACTACTGAAGTGGAACAGAAACAAAAGGATGTTGACGAGTGTAAACAGTTATTAGATCAACTTCGGGAAGAATATAATACTTTTACCCTAACACTACAAGAATATCAAACTAAAATGGTAAATGTTGAAACATCTGATCTTCCTAAATCTAGTGATGAAATCAAATCACTGCATACTGAGATCAGTACTATAGATCACAATCTGGAGGATACAGGATTGTCAGTTCAAACTTTGGAATATAAAATTAGAGACCTAAAGAATCAAAAAGTAGAAATTAGAGAGGAACTAGATGCAATAGACGATTTATCCGATTTATCCGCTTTAGAAGTACAGCTTAAAGACTTAGAAAACAAACAGGAACTACTGGAAATTGATAATACAGATGGATTAGATCTAAATGATATTAACCGAAAGCTAGGTTTGTTAACAAACAAACAAGCTGAATTAAAAGATAAAATATCTACAGTAGTAGTACCTGAAACTAATATTGAAAACGAAACACTAGATAATTTAAAAACTAAGTTGTGTCCGTTGAGTAGTGATTTGAATGCTGTACAAGCACGATTAGATGAGATTTCAGATCAAATTCTTGATCAAATGGATCAGGATACAACAAGAACTATGGAAGATAAGATTTTATTAGCAAAAACAAATGTATCAAAACTTGAAGCCGACAACAGAGTCTTAGATTTGCGAAGGTTAAAAGACTATGATTGGGGTAACCAAACTATTGAATCACTAAATAAGAATTTAATTGAAGGTTTGCCATCAGGTAAAATCAGTGTTAATATGGAACAACTAAGTGAATATGAAAAAAATCTGCAGATTCATAATCAGAAATTAAAATGCTTAGTTTCAGGTAGAACATTTTCTGAGATTTTAACTGAGCTTGAACAAATACAAACACAAGATACATGTACCGTAAATGTTAACTTGGTTAAAGACATTATTGTGTATTTGAAAGACGGTGATAAAATTAGAGAATTAGAAAGGAATTGTACATTATTGCAAAATCGTGTGGATAAAATAAGGGAACAATGTGATACTAATCTTAAAATAGATCAAAACAAACAAATCGAGGCTCAAATAGCACAGATAAAATATCATGAAAATTTAGAGCAAATTAATTCTTTGAAAGACACTATTGAACAAGATGAAAAATTATTGAAAAGATACGTTCTAACAGAAGAATATCATCGCTTATGTATGGAAGAGGACAAACATTACAAAAACCAAGATGTGCAAGGTATGATTGACCATTTTTTAGCTGTTGAAAAACTCGAAGCGCTGAATAATGATTTACAAGGAGTGGAAAATGAACTTTGTTATGTTCAAACATTTGAAAAATATTTAATAATTGAAGCAAAAATAGTGTCGATTAAGTTAGAAATAGACATGCACGGAAAGATAAATTTGTTAAAACAAAAGTTATTAAATATTAGCAATCAGCTTTCAGTTACTTCAGCTCAGTTAACAGACCAGTCTAGATATGAAAGATTCCAGTATTTACTCGATATAAAAAGTAGGCTTGAGACAGTAGAAAGTAATGCGGAACTTAAAGAGTGTATAGAAGGGATAAAAAGCGATATTGAAGATATTAACCAGGATATTAGAAACAATACTAAAATTTTGGATGAAAAGAACAATGTTACAAGTCAGATTAGAGAAGAACTATCACTTCTACAATATAAATTTAACGAACAAGCTTCAATCAAACTTAAGCTAGAAGAAACAGAAAACTATCTTATCGAGCTTGAAAAATGGATAATTCCATATACAGAGTACAATAATATTATGGGTAACAAAGGTGTTACTAGTAAATTACTTTTTAATAAAATTAAGTCAATTGAAAACTACATTAATACGGTCATTCAACAATTTACAAAGTATAGAGTACACATCTTGTATGATGATAAAAAACAAACCATCAGTATGATAACTGAGAATAAGGCTGATAGTCAATACTTATCAATTACGAGGCTATCTGGATATGAAAAATTAATGTTACAAATTGCATTTAAAAGAGCTCTAAACAAATTTTCATATAATTCAAAGAGTTCATTGATCATAATTGACGAAGCACTGGATTGTATTGATCAAGATAACTTTTTGACAAAATTACCTGATGCAATGAACTTGATCACACAGGATTACTCAAATTGCTTAGCAATATCACAGAGAGACATTGCTCATATCTCTGATCATATTATTAGAATAAGGAAAGAAGCTGGTAGCAGTATAGTAGTACAGTAGTACAGTAGGTACAGTAGTACAGTAGTACAGTAAGATTTAAAAGCTTAGATACAACTAATTTAAGCTTTTTAATCCCTAATCAGTTGTTGTTTATCGCTAGCTTCATTCGATTTTGAACAACAACCACAACACCGACACAAACAACGAAAAATTTTATATAAACAATTACAAAAGTCACACAAACAGCAAGCTCCGCGAAAAACACAACCTAGAACAAATATTAGAAAAAGTACGCAAACAATAATAACCCAATTACTAGTCTTATCATCAATGAAATACATTTTATTTCTTATACATGTTCATTTTATTCAAACATCATCATATGTGATCATCATATGAACATCCCCACTTTCAGCAAAATTATTGTCTCTCCAGTTTAAACACCTTGTTACTTTAACCTTCAAACAGTTATTGAATAATAATCCATTAGGAAATTGCATGTTTTGTGGTACATCAGCAACAAGAGGTATAGTCATTCTTGGTTTATCGCACGTAGTTAGTGGTTCTAACTTATCGTAAAGTTTAATGAACCTGTAATCTGGTGCAAAATTTACAGCATGAAATGTGTATAATTTAATTGGTTTACGTTCAATTGTGGTGATATGCACAATTTCATCACTTTCCCATACTTTTGCAATTGGGGCTGTATCCATAACAATCTTTGATGACGAAAAATCAATAGGGACTGATCCAGTAATACCTACTGAACCAGAAACAGTAATAAAAGACACATCCTGACTGACTAAATTAATGTTCATTGGATCAGATACTGGTTGAGCATCTGGATGCAATAATGTTTGAAGTCTCAGATTACAAGATACATCGGATAAATTTATGAATTGGGTTTTATACCACTTTGCCTTAGTTGGTACATCAATATACATTGCATCTCCGATGGAAAAGTCTTTTCCGTGATAAGAGCTTGGATACGGTATTGTATCCGTAATATCCCATGTTTCCCTATCAATTGAATGCATTGCTTTTATCAAACCTGATTTGTTTGATGAGCAAACTATATGCGCTGTTCCATAATTGTCTGTGTCCTGTGGAGTTCCATCAAATATGTTTGTATAATACCCTGGAGTGGTTGTTGATGATGATGCATCCAGGATTTGTATTGTACTATTTCCCACAGACTCCATCCTCTAAAAGTTATCTATATACTTTAGATATTTATAAGTTTAAGTATTTTAGTGAACTACAAATTAGTTTTGTGCAAAAATGTATTTGGTGACACATTACTTTATTTTTATTCCCTATATGATATCTAAAAAAATGAACATGATAAATATATAAACATGGCTACGGACAAATTCGACTGGAATAGAGATACATGGAAGGTTATTGACTCAGCATTCACTGATCCTGATGCGTTGATTTCTCATCAACATGAGTCCTTTAACAACATGATTGAATCAACTATCCCATCCTTGATGAGGCATGGGATGCCAATAAAGGTAACTGACGGAAATCAAGCACATTCGTTCAAAATTCTTTCCTGTGGCATGAGTAAACCAGTATTATACCAAAATGGACAAGGTTATTTACCTATGTTGCCTAGTGAAGCAAGAAACAGGGATCTCACTTATGGTGCACCACTCTATATTGATTTTGAATATTCGTTCAGCAACGAACAAACCGTTATTGAACGCAGAATTTGTGTTGGCAAAATCCCTATTATGCTAGGTTCAAAATATTGTCACCTTTATGGACGTAGTAAAAGTGAGAGAACAGCGCTCAATGAGTGTCCATGTGATAGAGGAGGATACTTTATTGTAAAAGGAAGTGAAAAGGTTATTATTTCACAAGAAAGACCAGTAGAAAATACTATTTCATGTTTCGAGGAATCTGATCCAAATAAACCTACAGAATGTAGAGCAGAAGTGAAATCAACTATTGATCAGAGATTTTTTCCGATCAAGGTTGCAGTAGTTAGGCTCACAAAATATCAAGAGCCCACAACAAGAGATCAGACGGTTATCAAGGGTCACAAGCTTATTGTAAGTCTTCCTTATGGAAGAAGACCAGTACCTCTTTTCATTATTTATAAAGCATTTGGGGTCTCATCTGATAAAGATGTATTTGACATCATTCTTGATGATGAAACAAAAAACAATCAAGACTTCATCAATTTGCTTAAACCTAGTGCACTTGAAGCTAACGATGTGCTAACCCAAGCTGATGCAATTAGATATGTTGCTAACTCTATTAACATTAATATTGCTCACAGTGCAGTTCAGGAAGCTCAAGATAAGAAGGCTAAAGATCCAGACTCAACGATCACAGATGAAATAAGGGAGCAAAATGAGTTATTCCGAATGAAATATGCGAGTGACTTACTTAACAGAGAATTTTTACCACATGTGGGTAACAACCCAACGAAAAAATTGCATTTTTTGTCGCTTATGGTGCAAAAACTGCTTAAAGCAAAACTGAATCCTAAGCTATTTAGTGATCGTGATAAACTAACAAACAAACGTCTTGACCTTCCAGGTAATTTACTGTTTCAAATTTTTAGACATTATTTTCAAAAGATGTTAAAAGATATCAAGGCACTTTTCGTTAAAAAACCTAAGATTAGCCCCGGTGAAGCTACAGGTATTGCTCAGGAAATTAAGAAAATTATACAGAAATCAAATATTCAGAATAAGCTCTGTTATGCATTGTCTACCGGTAATTGGTATACAAGTAGGAGTCAGGCTAATTCTGCTGCCAAGAAAGGTGTTGCTCAGGTTCTTCAAAGACTAGCATATCAAGGTACCCTTTCTCACCTTAGGAGAATCACTAGTCCTCTTGAAAGAGCCGGTAGTAAACATGAACCGCCCAGACGTTATCATGGTTCCCAACCACCCAAAATTTGTCCTCCAGAAACACCTGAAGGTGCACAGGTTGGTTCAGTTAAAAATATGTCACTTATGACACATGTTTCAATTGAAACAAGCTCATATCCAGTGATGTATTGTCTTGAGAAACTAGGTGTCATAGGTATTGATGATATGTCAACATTGGATGCTCAGACTAAAACCAAAGTAATGGTTAATGGTGATTTTGTTGGTGTTTGTCCTTCATTAAGGGAAACACTAAGAATTGTCACTATCATGAAACACTTGCGTAGAACAGGTATTATTAATAAGTTTACATCTATAGCATGGCACACAGACTTCAACATGCTTACTGTTTTGACAGATGGTGGGAGGTACAGCACCCCTTACTACATTATTAATCCTGACGGTCATTTTCAGCTTGATTCTGAAAATTGGATTAAAGATGGTAAAGTCCCATCTCTTGATAAATTAACAGAAGCATTGAGTAATGCAGAAGGAGGATATGCTTACAACGAGGTATATCGCAATGTAGATGAATATCAACCATGGAAAGCTGCCGCTATAGAGTATCTGGATACAGATGAAGAGGAAACTACAATGATTGCTATCAGACCTGAACAACTCTTTACCTTCCAAACATTCAGAGAAAAAGAGGGCGCATTTTATGGTCACCTGACACAAGCCGTAACACTGCCAAAGACTGATGAGCAGATTATGGAGTATAACAAAATACTTGAAGGTAGAAAACAAGTCAGAGAAGCAGAAGGTGAAAGTGGAAATACCAAAAGAAGGGAGCAACAGGACGCAGTTGCTGAAAAACAAAAAGAGGAAGATAAAAAACCTATTATGCAACGTATTACGGAGAGGCTTGGTAAAAAAGACAGAACGATATTTGAAGCATGTGTTGAAAGTGTTGTAGTATTGGATGCATCTGATAATCAGAGATATATCAAAATCACACCAAAAGATCTTAAGACAGTTGCTGGAGGCAAACATCTTTTAATCAATCTTAACCGATTCTTAAGCAGAGACTATGTACCATATACTCATTGTATGCTTCATCCTGCAATTATTCATGGAGTCGTTGCAGCCAATATCCCATTCCCGGATCATAATCAGTCTCCACGTAACTGTTATCAGAGTTCTATGGGTAAACAAGCCATTGGCACCTTCGTAACTAACCATAACCAAAGAATGGATACTATGGCAAATATTTTAGTATACCCTCAGGTACCGTTGGTTGCAACTAGAATCGCACAACACACGCGAATGGACAAACTGCATCACGGATATAATGCTATGATTGCCATTGCCACGTACAGCGGATACAATCAGGAAGATTCTCTTATTGGCTCCTTAGCTGCAGCACAACGTGGTGCATATAATACTGCATACTATCGGACCTACACTTCTACACTACAGAAGCTTACTAGCAGTGATGCAAGTGAAAATTTCGAAGTACCTCCAGAACGGACGGTTGGAAGAAAAGTAGGCTCCGGTGGTAAAGATAGGTATCATGCTATCCAGAGAAATCTAAGTACAACTAAAGGTAGAGGTGGTAGGAAGCCTGAACTGCCAAGGGTGGGTGCCATTGTTAACGGAAATGATATTATCATTCCCAAAAGTAAAAAGGTTACGTCTTCTAAAAAGAAGAGTAGTGGACAAGCTGAGACTCTCTATACTGATTGTAGCGTGACGGTAAAACCATCAGAAACAGGTGTAGTTGATATGGTTATTCCAAATGAATACATCACTAACAATGAAAATGAAGATGCATATGCGTTCGTCAAAGTTAGAATTTGTGAAAAAAGAGAGCCTGAAATCGGTGATAAGTTTGCTTCACGTGCGGCACAGAAAGGTACAGAAGGCATTCAGTTAAATATAGCGGATATGATGTTTAGCAATGCGGGAGTTTCTCCAGATAAAATCATGAACCCACAAGCTGTTCCATCACGTATGACACAGGGTCAGCTTATTGAAAGCATCTGCGCTAAAGAAGGTGTACTTAGAGGAAAATTTCATGATGCAACACCATTCACAGATTTTGATCTGGAAGAAATTAAAGATTCTCTAGAGAAAACGGGTTACGATAGATGTGGAGATGAAATCATGTATAATGGACAAACAGGAGAACCCATGGAAACCCCAATTACCATGTGGCCAACTTACTATCAGAGACTCAAGCATATGGTCACTGACAAGATGCATGCACGTGGTCTAGGTCCTATTCAAGCACTAACTAAGCAACCTGCTGAAGGTAGGTCTCGTATGGGTGGTTTAAGGCTTGGAGAGATGGAACGTGATTGTTTGATTGCCCATGCTTGCGCTATGTTCCTCAAGGAAAAGACGATGGATTCATCAGATATATTTGAGGTATTTGTAAGTGAACAGAAAAAGACTGTGATTGGTGCAAATCCAAGACTTGGAGTCTATCAGCATGGTACGGAAGAAATTTACGGTCAAGATGACATCACACGTGTCCAAATGCCTTATGCAATGAATCTATTCAGAAATGAGCTTCGAACAGCTCTTATTGATATGCAACTTGTAGTCTAAAATACCATAAGTTATCTCTTTATTTTACTTTGGTTTAAATCAATCAAAGTAAAATAGAAACAAACTATATAAATGTACCAGTTGATCTACATTCCAAGAATTCAAGATGAAGTTGTTCTTGCTCAGAACGTAAAATTAGAAGTCATTAAAAATTTAATGACAGAACTTAAAACTCAGAGACCAAGATCATATCCACATCACTATATTTGGGATACAGTTAACAAAATTAAAATACAACATTAAATTAATGTACTGTCAACACAGCTTACACAACTTTGTACAAGAAACTTGCGGAAATCGTGAACCGTCCCATGGTATTGATCACTTTAAGAGGGTTAGAGATAAAGCTTTAGCCATAAATGATAGTTTGTCTTTCCAAGTTAAAAAAGAAGATATCATTCTTGTTGCAATGTTACACGATGTAGCAGACCACAAATATGATCATGACGGTTCATTAGAAAAACATCTAAGGTATTGGTTAGAATCACAGACTGATTTAGATGTTCAAATCATTATGGATACCATATCATCTATTTCTTACTCTAAAGAAAGAAAATTTGGTATGCGATGGTTTGAATCAAACCTTGGCCCATACTGGACTAGAGTTAGAGATATTGTTTCAGATGCAGATAAATTGGAAGCAATTGGGAATATTGGTGGACTTAGATGTCTACAATATGCTCAAGAACATGGATATAATGATAAAAATGCAGTCAAGCATCTTGTTGAAAATATTTTGGAAAAGCTTATTTATATTAAGGATAAGTACCTAGTAACAGATTTAGCTAAACAACTAGCAGAACCATTGCATGAAGATTTACTAATTTTTGGACTCAAATCGGCTTTGGAACATATTTAAATTACAATCTTCTCGGTAGCTCCTGTGAACACCATCATGATTGAGCTTCCATTTTTTTTTCATAATCAGTTTTCTTTCTAAAAGTTATACTATATCTTAAATTTTTGACTTTTTTAATTCCGTGTCGCCATTCATACCTTGATTCACCCGTCAAGATATACACAGAACGAGGCGGGACTATGACCGACACTGTATTATTATCTTTTT
>MDTB01087505.1_pt1 | contig 10724 bp, 7 predicted proteins | sample 811161 | NCBI WGS metagenome assembly MDTB01 (sample SAMN05326650, study PRJNA326480) | marine metagenome | isolation source: seawater | place: Mediterranean Sea | collected 2009 | reverse complement strand
CGCCGCCGCCAATTGAGCGAAGTGGAACCAAATCCTGCCCATAGGGCCTTGGCCAAACTCTCCGAGGGGTTGGACCACATGGTTCTCATCACGCAGAACGTTGATGATTTGCACGAACGAGGTGGTAGCGAGGACGTCATCCACATGCATGGGCGTCTCGAAACGCTTCGCTGCGAGGCCTCAGGACAAAACGAACGCCGGATGGAGGATTCGGACCTTGGTGAGAGTTTTCTGGAATGTAACTGCTGTGCTGAACCTCAACGGGTTCGACCCGATATCGTTTGGTTTGGTGAAATGCCCATGCACATGAACGAGATTTACGCTGCAGTTGAGGCCTGTGAGGTGTTCATTGTGGTCGGGAGTTCCGGCCATGTATATCCCGCCGCTGATTTGGTTCACATTGCACAAGCCAACGGTGCACGTACCATCTTGGTCAACGCAGAGCCACCGCTCAACGTTGACTTTTTTGATGAGATTCACCTTGGTAGGGCGGGCGAATTGCTTCCGACCTTGGTCCAAGACTGGCTTGGTTCACCTGCCTAAAGCGCCGTTCAACCTTCTCCTGTTTCGAAGATATGTTGACAGCTGGGGCATTGAACTTCGCCACTGTAGGCTGCTGGGAATCGTAATTTCTTCCCGCACGATGGACATGGGGTCGTGATCTTATCCATGCTTTTTTCCTGTGGTCGGCGCAGTTTTTCTGTACCGTCTGCTTTTTCCAAATTGAATTCCAGCACGAGTTTCGTGATGGCCGATATGAAAAAGACGACCATTCCAGTTTTCATCACGATGTCGCCGTAAAAGAGCCAGTCAACGGCAGTATCAAAGAGGTCATTGCAACCTCCAAAGGCGCACATCCCGGCCATTAACCCGAAAAATATCCCAATCAGGAGCATGAAGCCGTAGGCCAACGCAAACGTGATTCCACCAATGGTCATCGCTGCTCCAGCGAGCTCGACATGCGAGATACGATGGGTCTGGTGGGCCGCCACGTTCGACACGACCATGGCCCCACCCTCGCTCATCTTTGGGTTTTCAAGGCCGACCTTGGGTCGTTCTCCGTTGGCTGAGATGTAGAGGAGCACGGCGATGATCAGTGGGGGAGTGGCACAAAAAAAGGCGAGAATAGGATTGAAGATTTCTTCACAATCTGTAAATTCTGCCTCGTTGCAGGATACCATGTTTGGAAAAATGAAGTACCAAGCGAGGGTAAGGAGGACAAATAGACCGCTCTTACCACCCGGAAGCGATGCCATAAACAGGGATTGAACCGCTGTGGATTTCAAAGTTCACCCGTCAAGTTGACCCGTGGCCGCTTTCAACAGACCGAGGAAGGGGGGGCTGGGTTTGCCAGGGCGTGATTTGAATTCGGGATGGAACTGGACTCCAACGTAATACGGATGGCCATTAAGTTCGAAGATTTCGCACCGCTGACCTGAGTCGTCTTTGCCAACGAAGACCAAACCAGCCTCCTCAATACGCTCAATCAAATCAGGATTCACTTCGTAGCGATGGCGGTGGCGCTCGTCAACCGCTTCACCGGGGCCGTACAGTTTGCGAATGGTGGAACCTTCGTGCTGCCAGAGCGTTGGGCGGCTGCCCAAGCGCATGGTGCCGCCAAGATGGGTTTTGGATATTTCCGGCATGAACACCACGGCAGCATGTTCGGGATTGTCTTCGAATTCAGTGGAGTTCGCTCCGGTCATGCCAAGCACATTTCGGCAGAATTCAATGGTGGCAATTTGCAAGCCCAAACAGATGCCCAGGTAAGGTACATTTTCGGTACGGGCATGGTTGGCGGCGAGAATTTTTCCTTCAATCCCGCGGTCTCCAAATCCACCCGGGACAAGGATGCCGTCTGCGTTGCGAAGAAATTCCCAGGCCGAAGCATGTTCGGTAGCATCCCAGCCCTTCTCGAGGTGACTGGCCTCAATCCAATCGATGACCAATTTCCGATCCACCGCCATGGCAGCATGTTGCAGGCTTTTGATGACCGAGAGGTAAGCGTCGGAAAGGTCAGTGTACTTTCCAACCATCGCGATGTGGACCTCTTCAGTGAGGGTATCAAGGTGATGAGCCATGGCCGTCCAGTCATCGAGGATGTTGGTTACCGTGCAATCCAGGTCGAGGATATCACACAACCCTTGTTCATGGAGCATGAGTGGTACGTGGTAGATGTTTGGAACGTCGTGGGTTGACATCACGGCCTCCGGTTTGACATGGCAAAAAGCGGCGAGTTTGTTGCGCGTTTCGTCGTTGAGAGGCGAGGATGAACGGCAAACGAGGATGTCGGGTGAGATCCCAAGACCTCGCAGTTCTTTCACCGTGTGTTGGGTTGGCTTTGTCTTCTGCTCTCCCACTGGTCCCAAAACAGGCACCAGAGAGACATGAACGAAGGTCACGTTCTCCCGGCCCACTCTGAATTGGAATTGGCGAAGAGCTTCAACATAGGGTGAGGATTCGATGTCGCCGACGGTCCCTCCGAGTTCAATGATGCAGGCATCGGGAGTCTTGTCACTCCCATCAGCGGGGCGAGCGGCGACGTCTTCGATCCAATCTTGGACAGCATCGGTGATGTGAGGGATGACTTGAACCGTCTTACCGAGGTAGTCCCCGCGACGTTCTGCTTCGATGACCTTGGCGTAGATTTTACCGGTGGTCAGGTTGTTGTCCTTCGAGAGGTTGATGTCGAGGAACCGTTCGTAGTTCCCAAGGTCAAGGTCGACTTCTCCGCCGTCATCAAGGACGAAAACCTCGCCGTGTTCAAACGGTGACATTGTACCAGCATCGCTGTTGAGGTAAGGGTCAATTTTGATGGAGGTGACCCGCAACCCAGCGGCTTTGAGCAATACGCCGATACTGCTCGCAGTGACTCCTTTTCCTAGCCCGGAAAGGACTCCTCCGCTGACCACGACGTACTTCATCACAACATCAACGGGGTAAATGACCATCGCGCATATCATATCAACATTGGCTACGGGAACCAAGTAAGCCTCTACTCTAGTTTCAAGTATCGTCGGAATTAGTCGGAGTTATGTCGGGGGCACCAGGAGACAACATCTTGGTCACTGGTGCACTGGGGCAAATCGGAACCGAACTTGTTGAGGCTTTGCGAGAAAAACACGGGGCCTCTGCCGTGATTGCCTCCGACATCCGCTCCGTTGATGGAATGCATTCTGACCCTGATGGGAAATTTCTCATCCTCGATGTGTTGGATACCGAAGCCATCATTGAGACCTGCAAGAGCAACGGGGTCGGGACGATTTACCATTTGGCCGCTTTGCTGTCGGCCACAGGGGAAAAGAACCCCGAGCTTTGCAGACGGGTCAACGTCGGTGGTACGGTTTCAATTTTGGAAGCCGCCAAAACGTGCTCTCTCAGGGTGTTTATCCCCTCTTCCATCGCTGTTTTTGGTCCAGATGCTCCAAAACATGCACCACAAGACACTGCACTGAATCCAACCACGGTCTACGGTGAGACCAAGGTTGAGGGGGAAGCCTTAGCCATGGCCTCGTGGAACGATTTTGGCGTGGATGTCCGCGGCCTTCGTTATCCTGGCCTCATCTCGTACAAAGCGCCAGCAGGCGGAGGTACCACGGATTATGCCGTTGAGATTTTTCACGCTGCTATCGATGCCGGGCATTACACTTGCTTTGTTCGAAAAGACACCCGCTTGCCGATGATGTACATGGACGATGCAATTCGAGCAACCCTGATGTTAATGGACGCTCCAAGCAACCTTCTCGGTTCCTCCAGGGCGGGCTACAACATTGACGGCCAATCCTTTACCGCCGAAGAACTCGCCAATGCCATCGCCGAGAAAGTCGAAGGATTCCGATGCGACTATTCTCCGGATGTTCGCCAGCAATATGCTGATTCTTGGCCGGATTCCATCGATGGGTCTCTGGCGAAGGATGAATGGGGATGGACGCCAGAGTATGATCTTCCAAAAATAGTTCAAGCCATGCTGAACGGCCTCTCCAAAGCATGAGCGAACGACCGCAACTGATGGCTTTCAGAGTGGAGCCGGGTTCAACAAAGGGTCAAAACTGTATCATGCTTTGATCCATCGGTACCGACGAGCACCTTCTTCGACGCCTTCTTCACCGATGTCCACCAAGGCGAATTCACCTTTTGGTTCGATGACACTGTTGTCTTGGGTTCCCTTGTGGAGGTTCTCATAGGTGACGTGGTCGATGGCCATTCGGCCAGCAAGACGTTCGAAAAGGCGCCAAGTCGCCACGACCTCACGCCATCGTGGGCTCACTTTGCCTTCGAACACCTTCGCCTTCGCACCCGAACCATAACCACACATTCCAAGCAGGGCGTTGTCAAGGTTGCTGTTGTCTTCCAAATCCGATTCAAACGTGGACATGAGTGCAAGGAAAATTGAGCCGGTGTATTGGTTGCCGATCAAACTGCTCGCCCGCTGTCCTTTTTCGATGCGGCTGGCGTGGAATTCAGTGTATTGGGGTGTCTTTGAGATCTGACGTCGATAGCTGTCCTTCTCCCGTTCCCAAGCTGCCAGCGTCTCCTTGTTTTCCACTTCTGGGCGTTCCGGCATAGGGCCGATGGAGGCCACCACATCTTCCCACATTGCCGTGTGTTCTCGGTCGTGTCGGAACACGTCGGGGAACATTCGCTTTGCCTGATAGGCATAAGGCAAGTGCATGATGATGCGAGACCACTGCTCGGTGAACGGGTCGTCGGTTTCTGGCTGAATTCTCCCAGCGCGCTCTGCCTTTTGACTGAAGTCGAAGAAGGCTTGACGCACGGCGTTTTGGTAGCACAGGTTGGAAAATTGCCCGTCAAAGATGGGGTCGTCTCGGTGGACACTGACCTTCTCCTCTCCATGCGCAAAAATTCCGAGTTTTCGGACTGTGGACTTTGGAAGGTGTCGAATCATCCGTTCCACCAATCCTTTCTTGACGGTTTGACCTGCTTCTTGGGCCAGTTGAATCACGTTGGAAATCACGGAGCGAAGGGAGACCTCTCGGCGCGGTTTGAAGAAATCATGGACAGGCGTGGTTGAGACTCCAATGCAGTCTGGTATTTCCAGAAGGCGGGGATTTCGGCGGATGAGCAGAGCTCCTCCACCAGCGCCTTGGGTGTATTCTCCAGACGACTCAAGAGCATACTTGGCGTTGTCAGAAAAAATCACAATGCCAAGGCGTTCATCGGTTTCATTGGAGCGTGCGACCCAGTCCAGGGTGGTGTGAAGCGCATCCACGGCTCCAATGCAAGCAAACGTCATGTCGACAACGTCGCAGGTTTGGAAGCAGTCATGGCCGAACCGCTCGGCGTAGCGTTGTGTCAACATGTCCACGATGTAGGTCGCCGTTGGCTTGGCTCCGTCAAGGGCTGATTCTGTGCCCAAGTACATGCGACCGATGGTTCTCGGGTCGAGCCCGTTTCGGTCAATGAGTTGCATCACAGCCATGGCTCCCATGGTGGCGGTGTCTTCGTGGACGTCGGGGATGGCCATAGCTTCCAATCCAAGGCCTTTGCTTAACTTTCCGTAATCGGCACCCCGCAGGTCTGCGAAGTCCTTCATGTCCATGTAGAGACGAGGGAAATGGATGGCGATATCGTCAATCCCCACGGGGATGGTAGCCGTTTCGGACACACCCATCGCTCGAGCGTCCCGTATATATATGGCCGGTTTCACGCACGGGAGTCCACTCAGTCTTCTTGAGGGAGTTCCGGGATCGTCGGGTCTTGTTTTGCCCAAAGTACATCGTCGATGCGGAGAACAGAAAGGGCTGCTTCAGTCGCTCCAGCGAGGACTTGGCGAGTGATTCGAAGGGGTTCAACCACGCCATCGTTCACCATGTTTGTCGGGGATTTGTTCTCAATGTTCAAGCCGATGTGATGGGGGCAAGGGTCCTTGCTCGTGGTCTGTTGGGCCACGGTTTGAAGCAACGAGTCCAAGGGGTCGAGACCCGCGTTTTGTGCGAGGGTTCTGGGGATGATTTCAAGGGCATCAGCAAAGGCTTCAATGGCCAATTGTTCTCGACCAGCGAAGCTTTCAGCAAATCGGCGAAGGTGGCGTGCAAGGGCGATTTGAGTTGCTCCGCCGCCGGCGAGAAGGTACGGTTCTTCGAGAAGTTGGCAGGCGACGCCCAGCGCATCGGCAAAACACCGCTCGACTTCACCAACCGTTTCGTTGGTTGAGCCTTTGGCGATGAAGGTGGCCCCTCCTTCTTCGGTCTCAACAATCCAATGCATGACGCCATTCCACCGTTCGTTATTGCTGGTGATGAACACGCCAAGATCGGTTTCCATCAATCCCTTTACATCGTTCTTGAGGGTTGAATTGGTTCCTCTTGCGAGCAAGTCTAAATCTGAGCGAGCCACACGTCGATAGGCTTGGATACCTGCATCCGTGAGGGCTGCGTGGACATCGTCATCGATGCCTTCCTTGCAAGCCAAAAGCGTGACTCCAAGGTCGACGAGGTGATTGATTTGGTCAAGCAGCACCGTCTTTTCTTGCTGACGGAAACTTTCCAAAACGCCTGTGTTCGCGACGTTGAGCTTCATATTGCTCATCATCTCTCGGCGTTCAAGCCCTCCATCAACCAGGGCGATTTTACCCGATGTGATTTGCTTCGGCATACGGTCTGTGACACGTTTTTTGGCCAAAACCAAACCCGTGACAAGGGATGAATCGGTCATGCTTCCACCCGTTTGAGTTAGAATCTTCACGCGGGTAGGGTCGGCGACTTGACCATCGGGCCGCTCTTCAACGACCGCTTTTGCTGCTTGAATCGCGAGGGCTGCGAGGTGGTCTTGCATGGCTCGGTGGATTTTTCCGGACAATGAGGTGGTTGCGGCTGCCATCATATGCTCTTCTGTCGCTTCGATGACCAAGGTCTCAAAGTGCTGGCGACACGCTTCCTCAGCGTGTCGGTAGCCTCGGGCAATGGCGGATGGGTGGACACCTTGCAACACCAATTCCCATGCGTTTTGAAGGAGTTCTGCGGAGAGGAGTACAGCACTGGTGGTGCCGTCTCTAGCAATCCGGTCTTGGGTGGTTGAGGCGTTGATCAACATTTTCGCCACGGGGTGTTCAACTTTGGCGGATTCCAAAACGGTTACACCGTCGTTGGTGACCATGGTGCGTCCTTCATCGTCGATGAGCAGTTTGTCCTGACCAAGCGGTCCAAGCGTGGTCCGCACCGCACCAGCCAGCGCCATAGCGGCCGTTATGTTGTTGCGCAGGGCTTCACGGCCCGTTGTACGCGACGTCTCCTTCAGAATGGGGACTTCGCTCATGGCCAGTCCACCGAATGCTTCCCAATAAGCCAAGCGCTCAACAACGCTCGACTCTTTGCTCAGTCTTCATCTTCAACAACTTCGAAGTCTGCGTCAACCACGCCGTCATCAACGCTGATGTCGCCGTCTTCGCCACTTTCCTGCTGGGCCATCTCGGCAGCAGCAGCTTCGTAGAGTTTCGTTGAGACGGCGTGCATTGATTCCTCAATCTCCTTGACCTTGGCTTGAATGGCAGCGTCGTCCATCGCATCGATGTCAATTGGTTTGCCGTCGTCGTCTTGAACCATCTTTTCGAGCTCGTCAAGATGGGCTTTCACAGGTTCAACATCACTTTCATCCAGCTTCTCAGCCGATTCCTCAAGGGTGCGACGTGTTTGGTACACGACTTGATCGGCCATGTTCCGAAGTTCAACCTTGGCTTTACGACGCTGGTCTTCCTCTGCGAATTTTTCGGCTTCAGCGATTTTGTCTTGAATCTCATCCTCGCTGAGTGAGGTGGCCGATTCAATCTTGATGGATTGCTCTTTGCCGGTGCCCATGTCTTTGGCGCTCACGTTCACAATACCGTTGGCATCGATGTCGAAGGTGACCTCGATTTGCGGAATGCCCCGTGGTGCGGGAGGGATGCCAACCAGTTGGAACTGTCCGAGCGTCACGTTGTCCTTGGCAAATTCTCGCTCCCCTTGCAAAACATGGATTTCCACAGCGGGTTGGTTATCGGATGCCGTCGAGTAGATTTCCGAGCGTCGAGCAGGGATGGTGGTGTTGCGTTCAATCATCGTGGTCATGACGCCACCCAGGGTTTCAATGCCGAGCGTCAACGGAGTTACGTCGAGCAAGAGGATGTCGGAAACGCCCTCATCACCTGAAATAATACCGGCTTGAAGGGCTGCGCCCATGGCAACCGCTTCGTCTGGATTGATGCCCTTGTACGGTGGTTTTCCAGCTTCCTTTTCAACGGCTTCTTGCACAGCGGGTACGCGGGTCGAACCACCAACGAGGATCACTTTGTCAACATCGCCTTTCTTGAGGCTAGCATCTTTCATCGCCTGTCGAGTGGGAACCATCGTCTTCTCGATGAGTTTGGCGATGAGGTCCTCGAATTTGGCCCTTGAAAGGGAGAGGTCCATGTGAACAGGTTGGCCGTCGGCCATGGAGATGAACGGGAGGTTGATCTGTGTTTGTTGGGTTCCGGACAGTTCAATCTTGGCCTTCTCAGCAGCCTCCTTGAGGCGCGACATGGCTTGCTTGTCCTTCGAAAGATCGATGCCCGTTTCTTTCTTGAATTCAGCCACCATCCAAGCAATGACTTTCTCGTCGAAATCATCGCCACCGAGTTTGTTGTTTCCTGCTGTGGCTTTCACCTCAATCTGCGGTTGGCCGTCCACCTCGTAAATTTCCAGAACTGAGACGTCAAACGTTCCACCGCCCAGGTCGTAAACGAGAATGGTCTGGTCTTGTGTTTTGTCGACACCATAAGCCAACGCAGCTGCGGTTGGTTCGTTGATGATGCGCAAGACGTCAAGGCCTGCAATGCGGCCAGCGTCCTTGGTTGCTTTTCGCTGGGCGTCGGTAAAATAAGCCGGGCAAGTGATGACCGCTTGCTTCACTTCGTGACCGAGATAAGCCTCAGCGTCAGCCTTCAACTTCTGCAGGATGAATGCGGAGACTTCCTGTGGAGTGTAGGTGGTTTCGTCCACATCGGTGGTCCACTTGGTCCCCATGTGTCGCTTCACCGAAATCATGGTGCGGTCAGCGTTGGTGACGGCTTGCCGCTTGGCGGTGACACCGATCAAGCGTTCTCCGCCATCCTTGGCGAAGGCGACCACTGAGGGAGTGGTTCGGGCGCCTTCAGCATTCGGTATGACCACAGGTTCACCGTTTTCGATGGTGGCCACACAGCTGTTCGTTGTTCCAAGATCAATTCCAATCACTTTGCTCATTTTTTCACTTCCTTCAAAAGATGGGGATGCCACCGTCGTCTTCGTCATCGTCATCGTCTCCGAGGTCGATGCTCACCTCCCCCGGGGCAGGGAGGGTATCATCATCCGATTCCAGCGCTTTTCCTTGTGGCGTCAGTTTCAGGGTGATGTCGAGAATGCCGTTGTTGAGCGTCCAGTCCACCACATCATCGCACGGATGGGGGAGTTCCACCAAGGCCAGTGGCTTTGGCTGGGTTGCACGCATGATTTCGATTTGGGAACCATTTTTGATGAGTTCAATTTCAAGTTGCTCGGATTCGATGTCGCCTTTCAAGGCGAAGTCGAGCGTGACCGACATGTTCCAGCCGCTAAGATAGACGTCCTCGGCGGGGAGTTTCATGGTCTCATCATCGTTTCCTTCAAGGGCTGAAGGGTCGATCTCAACGGGCGCGGCATCCACTCGAATGTCCATTCCAAGATTCTTGAGGAGGTCTTCCATGGACGTGCCGGCGTTGAACATCTTTGAGAGGTCTGACATGTCGAAATTGAAATTGACTTCACCCTTGGCGATTTTTTCGGGATTGATGCCGAGTGCATCAAATTGGTCCTTGAACTGGTTCATGAAGCCTTTGAGTTGTTCACGATTGATGGGCATGCCCATGTTTCGCAGCATCTCTTCCAACTTGTCCAGCAAGTCATCTTCCCATTCATCCACCATTGCGAATCACTACTAAACCATCGGTTATGTAGTTGCCAAGGTGCAACCCCATATAAATCTAGTGAAACCAGTGGACGAAGCCATGATGCTCAGCTGTTCAATTGGAGAGGTTTGCACCATCTCGCGTTCGGAGCACCCGATTTGAGGTCGGGAGAACGTTGGGTTTGACGTGTGTTCACTCGCCGGTGATCAAACGGACCATGGTTCGAACGTGAACCCCCGTAGCGCCGTGGTTCACCATTTTGTTGGTCTTGGCGCCCCAGTAGGTTCCAGCGATGTCCATGTGTGCCCAGGTGATTTGTTCAGCGTCATCGCCTTCGCCTCGGCTGGGTACGAATTGCTTGAGGAAGGCCGCAGCGGTGTTGGCACCACCGTACCGTCCAGCGCCAAGGTTTCGAGTGTCGGCGATCTTGGAGCTGGTCATCTCCTTCTCAAAGGCCGGAAGGAGAGGCATGGGCCAGGCAAGCTCGCCAACGTCGTTTCCAGCTTCGTGAATTCGGGTGCGGAAATCATCATCGTTGGACCACAATCCTGTGGCTTCATGTCCAAGCGCAACGACACAAGCGCCGGTGAGGGTTGCAAAGTCCACGATGTATTCGGGTTCGTAGTCCGTACCGGCCTTCCAAAGTCCATCGGAAAGCACCAATCGGCCTTCTGCGTCGGTGTTGAGCACCTCGATGGTCTTGCCCGAAAGGGTCGTGATGACATCGCCTGGTCGCTGAGCGTTGGCAGCGGGCATGTTTTCTGCCATGCAGGTGATGGCGACGACTTTACCGGGGTAGCCACTGGATGCCAAGGCTTCCATGGTT
>MDTB01213915.1_pt1 | contig 10725 bp, 13 predicted proteins | sample 811161 | NCBI WGS metagenome assembly MDTB01 (sample SAMN05326650, study PRJNA326480) | marine metagenome | isolation source: seawater | place: Mediterranean Sea | collected 2009 | reverse complement strand
GCTGGTCTCAAACACCAGTGAGAGCAATCTCATGTCGGTTCGAGCCCGACCCTCGGTACAAAAAAAAGGGCTTTAAAAAGCCCTTTTTTTTATGATTTAATAATTTTATTCTTCTTCTTCAGGAGGAAAAACTTTATCATTTAGAGTTTTTAATTCTTTCTTAATATCAGAAATAGCTCTTCTAGTTCTACGTTTTTCTGAATCAAAGTTATCTTCTAAACCTTCAAGATCTCGAGAAACATTTTTAATTTTCTTTGATAAATCTCTGTCAACTCTTTTGATTTCATATGCTAAATCGTCAATTAAGCTACCTAAAGAATCAGCCTTAGCATAGATTAATTTTGTATTTGCAAGTATCATGTCCTGACCTCTTTTAATCTCTTTTCCTTGACCAATATTTTCAAGCTCTACTGCTTTAACGCGTTGTTTGAACTCTTTATTAACCATATCAACGTGCTCTACTTGCTCACCTCTTAATTGGGTCATCTCATCCATTGCTGAGTTATATTGAACTAAAGAGAAAACTACAGCTAAAGTTAAAGCAAGAACTACAACACTTAAAATTTTTTCTGTACTAGATAACATAATTATAATACCTCAATTGTTTTTATAAAGTCCACTGAAACTAATAAATGAATATCAATATGAAAACATTTTTTTTATTTAGGAACATTTCCAATCCTTGATATTCTAGGAAGATAATTATCAAGATTAATGGAAAACCATGTAACAACAGGTTGACCTAAAATATGACTCATTGGAACAAATCCCCAAAATCTTGAATCTTCACTATTATCTCTATTATCACCCATTACCCAATAGTAATCTTGTTTTAGTGTATAATTATCAAACTCGCTAATTGGAATATCATTAATTACAATATATTTCATATACTCTTTTTTAAGATTCATCCATGGATTAATCAAAGAAGCGTTAGGATTTGGAGCATAATCATTAAAAACACCCCTATTACCAGTTCTTCTAAATAAATCAAAAGGATCTTCATTTGTCATTAAAAGTTTTTGATCATTGAAAACAAGCTCAACTTTATTTCCTTCAAACAACATCAAAGGAATTATAAGCTCCCAATTCATTTCCTCATTAATTATAAACGAATCACCTTTTTTTGGAATGGTAAATTTTTCCATATTGTCCTTATTACCATTATTAAGAAATATATTTTCATCATTAAATAAATTTGAAGAAGGTTCATTTGAAAGAAATTGACCTCCATTAGGTAGCTTATATTCTTCATCATTGACAAAAATAATTCTGTTAGCTATTTCTATTGTATCTCCTGGTAAACCTATACATCTTTTTACATACTTGTATACTTTATCTCTTGGATATTCGAAAACTACGATATCTCCTCTTTCAACAGATTTAAATGCTGGAAATCTATAATCAGGAAGAAATGTGGGAACACTTACTGCAGTAAAAGGAATCCATATTTTTTGAGGTACTTTCATTCCGTAGATATATCTACTTCCAACAAGCATATCACCTCTTAATATATTTTTCTCCATACTACTGGTTGGAACTATGTACAATTCAACTACAGTTTCTTTTAAAAAAAGTACAATAATTACTAAATAAAAAAGTGATTTTATTTCTTTAACAATTTTGTTCATTTTTTATCTTTGTAGAAATTGGTTTAAAGGTTTTTCTATGTATTCTTGTATATGAATATTTTTCTAACGCAGTTAAATGTTTTTTTGTTCCATATCCACTATTTGATATAAAATCAAATTCAGGATAAATATAATGAAATGATCTCATTATTTCATCTCTTGTTACTTTGGCTATGATTGATGCTGCCATAATATTTTCAAATTTTTGATCTCCTTTAATTATCCCTTCATTAGCTATGTCAATGTTTAGTGGAAATCCATCAATTAAAACTTTATCTGGTATTTTTTTCAATGCATTTATAGCATCAATCATTGCATGTTCTGTGGCAATTTTTATATTATGTAAATCTATATAATCATTCCATTTTATTCCAATTCCTACTGAAATGGAATTATCCATAATTAATGAAAATAATTTTTCTCTCTTTTTCTTTGATATTTTTTTTGAATCATTTAAACCTAAAATAGGCTTATCTAATATTACTGCAGAAGCCACAACTGGTCCTGCCAAGCAACCTCTTCCTACTTCATCAACACCTGCTATTAACATTTTTTAAATTAATAATAAAAAATCAATGTACATCTTTTAAAAAATTAATTAATATGTATTGATGTCAAAACAAAAGTATACACTTTTAGTATTTTCAATAATTGGTATTTTACTACTTTCTCCAGGAGTTGGAGTTGATTTTTACGATAAGGTATGGTCTTTCCCGGGAAACCTTCTTTCTGATGAATTCATAAACTCATTTCCAATCGCAAGCATTCCATTGATGGTAATTGCTCTTTTAGGTACTGGTATATATATGACCTTTAAGTTAGGATTTCCTCAGTTAAGACATGTTTTTCATGGAATTAGAGTTACTCGAGGAGACTATGATGATGTGGAAGATGAAGGTGACTTGAACCATTTTAAAGCTCTATCAACTGCTCTAGCTGCCACTGTAGGTATTGGAAATATCGCTGGAGTAGCAATAGCTATTTATTATGGAGGACCTGGTGCCTTATTTTGGATGTGGATTACAGCTTTTTTTGGTACTGCCTTAAAATATTCCGAATGTACTCTTGCATTACAATACAGAGAAACTGATAAGTTTGGAAATACGGCTGGTGGTCCCATGTATACAATTGAAAATGGTTTAGGACCCCAATGGAGATGGTTGGCAGTAACATTTGCAGCATTTGCAGTCATTTGCTCTTTCTTTACGGGCAATGCTATTCAATCTTTTACTTTAACTGATCAATTGTATAGCCAATTATTACCTGTGCTAGGCTCTAGTCATCCTATAATGGCTAAATCTGTAATTGTACCTGGTATCTTAGAACCATCTATCATACAGGTTATCCTAGGAATTATTCTTGCATTTATCGTTGGTGCGGTTATTTTAGGTGGAATAAAACGAATAGGTAATGTAACAGGATATCTCGTACCAATAATGGCAACTATTTATGTGTTCACTGCATTATTTATAGTATTAAGTAATTTTGATAAAATAGGTTCATCTTTTAGTACAATTTTTTCTATGGCTTTTAATCCTCCTGCTCAAATATCGGGTATTGGTGCTGGTGCAATAATTGCTTTTCTTAATACGATGATGATGGGTGTTAAGAGAGGTTTATTTTCCAGTGAAGCTGGACAGGGATCCGCAGCAATAGCTCACTCCACTGCTAAAACTAAGTATTCAGTAAGAGAGGGTGTTGTAGCACTTTTAGAGCCATATATTGATACTATTATAATTTGTACCCTTACAGGGTTAGTTATTATGGTTACAGATTCATGGCATCTTACAGAGTTTTATGCTACGAGAATTGATCCTTCAATTTCAGAAGATATGTGGATGAACAGCAGCGTTTTAACAAGTTATGCATTTGCTAAAGGTGTTCCGTTTGGTGATAAAATTGTCACTCTTGCAGTGGTCTTATTTGCTATATCAACTGCTATTAGCTGGTCTTTCTATGGAGAAAGAGCAACAGATTATCTTTTTGGTTCCAATGCAATTAAATACTATAGGTATGTATATGTATTTATGGTTTTTGTAGGCTCTACACTTCTTCTTGAACCAGTATGGATTTTTGGTGATGCTGCACTTGGATTTATGACATTTCCAAACCTAATTGCAATAATTTTATTAAGTTCAAAACTTAAAAATATTTCTTCAACATACTTTGAAAAATACTAATCAATTTATTGATAAAGCTTTATTGATTTCAGATAATGCATGTGAAATAATAAAAAATGCGTCAACCAAGATCAAAAGTGTTAAATCCAAAGGTGAGATATCTAATCTTGTTACTAAAACCGATATCAAAGTAGATCATTTAATTACTAATTTTTTAGTCGATAATTTTCCAAATCATAATATTATTTCAGAAGAGTTAGGATCGATAGATAAGAACTCTGAATATACATGGTATATTGATCCTATTGATGGAACAAATAATTTTGTACACAACTATCCATCATACGCTGTATCTATTGCTCTTTTTTTTCAAAAAAGACCATTTCTTGGAGTTGTCTATGACATTCCCAATAATGAAAAATACTTTGCAATAAAAGGTCAAGGGTCGTATTGCAATAATAATACCATAAATGTTTCCAATGTCAACTCTATTAATGATGGACTTTTTGTTACTGGATTTATTCCTTATGACGAAAAATATATAGATAAAAATCTCAGGATAATTAAAAATATGAATTTAAAATCTCATGGAGTTAGAAGGCTTGGTGCTGCGTCAATTGATATGTGTCATGTAGCTAAAGGTATCCTTGAAGGATTTTGGGAATACAATTTACAACCATGGGACACAGCAGCCGGTAACATTATTATTACTGAGTCCGGTGGTATTGTCACAAACGAGAAGAATAAAGACTATAATTTTGATAAATGTATCGTTTCTTCAAATTCGTTTTTGCACAAAGATTTTTTAGAAATTATCAATGGATCTTAAGCAAGTTCTAAATAGTCTTTAACATCCGATAATACGGTATTCATTAGTTTATCATCTGTTTCAAGCAGTGTTTTAACCTTTTCTCGACCTTGGGCAATCTTATCACCTTTGTATGAAAACCAAGATCCCATTTTTTCTACCACTCCACCTTGTAATGCAAGATCTAGCAAGTCTCCTGCATAGGATATTCCTTTACCATACATTATGTCAAATTCAGTCATCTTAAAAGGAGGTGCAACTTTATTTTTTACAACTTTTACTCTAGTACGATTACCTGTCATATCTGTACCTTCTTTGATAGCTGCAATTCTTCTAATATCAAGTCTAACAGAAGAATAAAACTTTAAAGCTCTTCCACCTGGTGTCGTTTCAGGACTACCGAACATCACACCAATCTTTTCTCTAATTTGGTTAATAAATACTACGCAAGTTCTAGATTTATTAATTGGACCAGAAAGTTTTCTCAAAGCTTGTGACATCAATCTTGCTTGCAATCCAACCGTTACATCACCTATTTGACCATCTAATTCTTGTTTTGGTACTAAAGCTGCAACAGAATCAATAACTATAACATCCAACGCTGCCGTTTCTAGAAGTTTTTGAAGAATATCTAGTGCCTGCTCTCCAGAATCAGGCTGTGAAACTAAAAGATCATCGGCGTTACAACCTAAATTCTTTGCATACTCTGGGTCCAATGCGTTTTCTGCATCTATAAATGCTGCTTTACCACCATTTTTTTGACATTCAGCAACAATGTGTAAAGCTAAAGTTGTTTTTCCTGATGATTCAGGTCCAAAAACTTCAATAATTCTTCCTTTAGGAACACCACCTACACCAAGAGCCATATCTAAAGATAAACATCCTGTTGAGATTGCTTCAACATTAAGGGTGGCCGTACCACCTAACCTCATAATTGAACCTTCTCCGTATTCTTTATTAATATCTAATTGAACTGCTTCTAACGCTTTATCTACTTTTTTTGTTGCCATTTGTGATTATCCTTTAACTTTTTATGAATTTCTTAAAATCTTTCGTATTTCATTAAGACACAATATAACAGTTAGCTCACGATTAGTGCTTCTGCTGGGTGTTAAATTATACTTCTTAATATATAAATTATTTTGGAAAAATATTCCAACAAATACTAAACCAACGGGTTTTTTTTCAGATCCACCATTTGGGCCAGCAATTCCAGTAATACCAATTCCAATATCTGTATTATTTTTTTTAGCAATGTTTTTAGCTAAAGATCCAGCAACTTCTTCACTAACAGCACCATACTTATCAATTAAATCTTTACTAACACCTACATCATTAATCTTTAACTCATTACTGTAACAGACTGAGCCACCCTTATAATATTCTGAACTACCTGCAATATCAGTAAGTCTAGCAGCAAGTAACCCTGCAGTACAAGACTCAGCAGTACTAACTGTAAGATTATTTTGAGAAAATAAATTTGCAATTACCTGTTCTAACCTATCACTATCAAATCCATATACATATTTACTAACTTTTTCAACAATTTGATTTAAAAGAGAATCTAAAATTTTATTATCACTTGAAGTAAGCCTTATATCAACACCAAGCATTCTATGTGGTAAAAAAGCGATATCACATTTATCCTTATTATTTTCAATTAAATCAGTGATTTTTTCTTGAAGAATTGATTCCGGAACGCCTGTAGTTCTAATACTTCTACATGTAACTTTGTTTTTATTAGTTTTATCTATTTCTGGAAGCACATAATTTGAAAACATTGATTTCATTTCTTTTGGAACGCCAGGCATTGCAAAAAAATTGACTTTTTTTGAATTTCCCTTCACTACTGCTTTAACTCCTTTAAGAAACGATGCATGCTCTTTTGTGTAATGCAAACCTCGGGCAGAACCGACTTTATTTGGAATCATATTTCCTTTTTTGATTTTAAAGGCCTGATTTTTATTCAAATTTGGCATTTTAAAATTTAATTTTTTAAATCTCTCAGATAGTTTTTCCCAATATTCTTTATCGAACTCTTCTGAATCGTCAAAGTATTCAATAAATGTTGATACAGTAATATCATCAACTGTGGGTCCAAGACCACCAGTTACAATAATTTGGTCACACTCCAACTCTTTCCACTGATACTCAAGAGTATCATAGATATCGGCAAAATCATCAGGAATAGTATGGTGAACGTTAACTTTCATACCTGCTGAGAGTAATTGTTGTCCTATCCAAGCTGCATTACGATCTAACGTAAAACCGCTCAAAAGTTCATTACCTATTGTAATAATACCTATTTTCATTTTACCCATAAATTAATACTTAAAATTATTATAACAACTATTATGGATAAGATTGATGCTATAATATCATCTCCAATAACCTTATTATAAGGTTTTTCATTTGGTTTATTTTCAATCCATCCAACAGGACCAATTTTTGATATATCAAACAAACGAAATAGAATAAATGTTAAAATAAATAGTACATCAATGTCTGAAAAATATTTAATATTAAATTCAATTCTTTCAATTGAATTATAAAATATATATACGCCAGAAAGAGCTATTCCCATACCAATTACTTCATCTAAAACATACTCTTTTGGATCTTCTGATATTGATTCATTGACTAACTTTCTATATGCTATTGGACCAACGATTAATGATAAAAAGGATAAAAAGGATACTATTTCGACATTTTGTTCATACATAGCAATTAGTAAAACAAACAATGAAGCCCATGTGCCACCTCCAGGGATCTTACCCAACCCAAAAAGAGTTGCCAACTGCACATTAAAACCTTTACTAAAATCCATTTTTCACAAAGTAATGTATACCTGTTGAAGCTGCATAGATTGCGTTTACAGTAATTATAATTTCTACTACAAATTGTGATGGATTTGCTAAGAGAATTATAAGAACCATAATATGCTGAAATACGGTTTTAAACTTTCCATATAGAGAAGTTTGTAAAGGTTTATTTTTTGCTAATAGATAGTTTCTATAAACCGTGATAACTATATCTCTTCCACATATGACCAAAAATGCCCAGAATGGAATAATTTTAATCATTAATAAAGCAGTTAATGCTCCAATCATTAGAATTTTATCAGCTAATGGATCCATATAGTTGCCATGCTCAGAAACTAATTTAAATTTTCTTGCTATTCTTCCATCTGCAATATCACTAATGCTACAATATCCAAATAAAATACCAGCTAAATAAAAATTATTATTAAAAATGAGGTATATGATTAAAGGAGTTAGTAGTATTCGAGAATAAGTTAAAATATTGATAAGTATATTCAATTTAATTTAATCCTTCCAGCGATAGCAGTTGATATTGTTTTATCATCAATATATTCAAGATTACTTCCCACTGGTAAGCCTACAGCAAGTCTAGATACTTTTAATTTTTTATCTTTCAATATTTTTTCAATGTATAAAGCTGTAGCGTTTCCAGATGTGCTTGGGTTTGTAGCAATAATAATCTCCTTGAGCTCTGGATTAATTCGTTCTAAAAGCTTATCAAACGATAAATCAGAAGGTCCTATTCCATCTAGTGGGGATATAGCACCTCCTAAAACGTGATATAGTCCATCAAAACTATTTGTACTTTCAATTTTAATTGCGTCTTCCATATTCTCAACAATACACAAAAATTCTGAATTTCTATTTTCATCACTTAATGGTGATTTTTCTCCTTTCAAAAAAACCATACCACTTGTAGGACAAATATCGAGTTTTTCATTAACATCTAAAATAGCTCCAACCAAATTATTACTGAATGATTTTTCAGATTTTAATATAAAATATGCTATTCTTTCAGCTCCTTTTCTTCCTATTCCAGGAAACTTGGTAAGCGCCTCAACTAATTCTTCGATATATTTAGGTGCATTCGCCATTAAAAGCCTGGCAAACCATCAGTTAATCCACCAGTAACAGCTTTAAGTTTTTTAGCTGAGGTATCTTTTGCGTCTTCAAGAGCATTATTAACAGCAACTTTAATAGCATTTTCAATAACGTATGCTTCACTACTTAGTAATGTTTCATCAATTTTAACTTCTTTTGTTTTCATATCTGCAGTCATTACGACTCGACATGCACCATTTGCGGAACTTCCTTCTACCTCAATACTTTCAAGCTCTTTTTTAATTTGCTTCATCTGTGATTTCATATTCTGAGCTTGTTTTAGCATTTCTTTCATATTTCCAAACATTACAACATATCCTTTCCTTCAAATAAATCTATAATATCATTTTCATTTACTTGGTTATCTTTTTTATTTTGAATTTTTTCTACATCTGTGTCAATAACTAGCTTTATATCTACATCTGAGCTAAATTTTTTATCTATGATAGATTTTAGCAATGTCAAGCCGTCGTTTAATAATTTTTGATTGAATTCTGAATTATCATAAGAAATTAACTCAACTGTATTATTTTTGATTTCTCCAAGTAAACAACCAGACATTTGAGCTCCAATAGAACCTCTTTGTTTTGATACTTCCTGAAGAACTTCCTCCCATTGATTTTTTAAATCATCAAGTTGAATTTTTTCTTTTTTTTCTACTTTTGTTTCAATTTTTTTATTTTTATTTAATGGTTTTACTTCGTTTTTACTATCGTTAGACAATTGATTTGATTTAGAATCTTCTTTCAAAAAATTTTCAATCTCAACGCTTGAATCAAACTGCAACAACTTAATCAATTGCATTTCTAACAATAAATATTGATCAGAATACTGTTTTATAGTTGAATAAAGACTTGATAGGTTATTTGATAATCTTATAACATCTCTATCAGACCAATTATAATTGGATTGAGTATATTTTATTGCTAATTCAGGATCTAATCCAATTAACTTTAATCCATTTTTGAACTTTATAACTGAAAGATTCCTAAAGTGAATAATTAAATCTTTTAATAAATCTTCAACAATGTATCCTTTATTTCTTATCATTTCAAGATTATCGATAAGCTTGTTTCCATCTTTTTCGTGCAATGCATCGGATAAGCTAAAGAGAACTTCAATTGGAACAACACCCAATAGATCTTGAACTGTTTTAAAAGAAATATTGTCACCAAGAACTAATACTTGATCTAAATAACTTAAAGCATCTCTCATGCTTCCTTCCGATTTAGATGCGATTAACGATAAGGACTGAGACTCTATTTTTTGAGACTCTTTTTTGGCTATATAAGCTAATCGTTCTGAGATTATTTTATTTGTTAAAGGTAGAAAGTCAAATCTTTGGCATCTAGATATAATTGTTTGAGGAACCTTGTGAACATCTGTAGTAGCTAGTATAAACTTTACGTGTTTTGGTGGCTCTTCAAGCGTCTTAAGTAAAGCATTGAAGGCTTGAACTGTAAGCATATGAACTTCATCAATTATAATAACTTTGTAGGATCCTGAAACAGGTAAAAATTTAATATTTTCTCTCAGTTCTCTTATTTCATCAATACCTCTATTTGATGCACCATCAATCTCAATTACATCCATGGATCTACCTTCAATAATATCCTTAATAGATTCTGAGTTGATATCATATTCAGTAGTTGGCTTTTCAGAACCGTTCAAAGACATTGCAACTAATCTTGCCATTGTCGTTTTACCAACACCTCGTGGACCAGCAAATAAAAAAGCTTGAGCTAAACGATTTTTTTCGAATGCTTTTTGAAGCGTTGCTGTTATATGATCTTGGCCAACAACATCACTAAAGTGTTTTGGTCTCCATTTTAACGCTAGAACTTGATAATTACTTGACAATATATATCCTTTATTTTCGACAATTTAATCATACAAAACAAAAGAGCGTAGAATTATAATAACTCTACGCTCCTTTTTTTATTTAAAATTAAACTATTTATTATCTTCTTCTTCAAGAAGAGTTTTCAAACTATCTACTTTTGACTCACTGGCTTTTAAACCCATACTAGATGATTGTTCAAAATATCTCAAAGCCATTTTATTATTTTCCATGTTTAGATAATAATCTCCTAAAGAATCATAAGGATTTGCTTTACCGCTTTGTCTTCTTACCTGTTCTTGCAGAACTTCTTTAGCTAAACCCATTTCATCTTTTTGCATGTAAGCATAACCCATAATATTTAACGCCGGCGTAAAGTTAGGATTCATTGCGTACAAATCCT
>MDTB01192402.1_pt1 | contig 10725 bp, 11 predicted proteins | sample 811161 | NCBI WGS metagenome assembly MDTB01 (sample SAMN05326650, study PRJNA326480) | marine metagenome | isolation source: seawater | place: Mediterranean Sea | collected 2009 | reverse complement strand
TATATCTTTTAATTCCTCCATTAAATAAACCTTAAAATCTGAAAATGTAATCCAGTCAGCATCCGGGTGATACTTCAAATATTTTTCTTTGTAGCAACCATCATCATCTACTTTCTTCAAGTCTCCAGTAATACTAACTCTAGAATCACTTGCAGATTTAAATCCATACTCTGTCACACATAATGATACAGAATTGTTTTTTAAAATATTTCTAGTATGTAAAGAAATATCTGAAAATATAAAATACGGTTTACCTAATTTGTCCAAAGAAAAACCAACGATAGAACCACATGGATAACCACTTATGTAATTTTTTCTATTTAACGTCGATAAAACTCCATATCCATTAAATTGAGATAATATTGTTTTTGCTTCAATATCTGGATTTAATCTCTTGAAATTATTAATATTATGATTACTATTCCCTCCATGACCATTTTTAAAACTAAATGATAAACATAATGTTAAAACTGTTGTTGTAAATATAATAATTTGGTTAACAAATGACATTAATAGAATTAAAAAACTTTTTTTTAATTAGATTAAACAATTAGCTAAATCTCCGATTAAATCATCTACATCCTCTAAACCAATACTGCACCTAATTAAGTTTTCATTTATACCCATTTGTATTTGCTCATCTTTTGGAATATCACTATGTGTCATTGATGATGGATGTTGAATCAAAGACTCTACCGATCCTAAACTAACTGCGAGCTTAAATACTTTAACTCTGTTTAATACCTTAAAAACTTCATCCTTATCGCCATCAATTTCAAATGATATTATTGACCCAGAGTCTTTATACTCCTCTTCAAAAATTTTATTTTCATTTTCGCTTCCACTACCAGGATAATAAATTTTTTTTACTTTAGAATGTGATTTTAAATACTCTACAATTTTTTTTGCATTAGAACATTGCTTTTCCATTCTTAGTTTTAAAGTTACTAATGATCTTTGAATTAACCAACAAGTGTCAGGATCAGGTATTGTTCCAAATATAGTCCTGGTCACTTTAATATTATCAATTATTTTTTCTGATCCAGATACAGAACCTGCAATTAAATCTGAATGTCCTCCTATGAATTTTGTTATTGAATATATTACCAAATCAGCTCCCAGTTCAATTGGCTTCAAATATATTGGACCACAAAATGTATTATCAACTGCTAAAACTACATTATTATTTGTCCTGCTGATAATATCATTTTTTAATTTTACCATGTCTTTTATAGAAGTTAAGGTAATTATTGGATTACAAGGAGTTTCAATAAATATCATTTTAACATTTTCATAATCAATTGAATTTTTTAAATCATCATATGTTGAACCAGCATTAAATGGAACACAATTTATTTTATATTGAGGTAGTAATATTTTAAATAAAAATTCACTTCCACCATAAACTGGATTACTATAAATTATAGTATCTCCTGGTTTTAAAATAGAAAAACAAGTATTAGAAATTGCTCCCATTCCAGATGAAAACAATAAACTCTTTTCACTTTTATCAAAAACTGATAGCCTTTCTTCTACAATTTCCATATTTGGATTATTTACTCTACTATAAATAAGGACAGGGATTTCACCAATATTTGGTTTATCTAGTTTATAAGCCAACTGAAAAGATCTTTCACCTTCTTCAGCCGTATTAAAACAAAAAGTAGATGATCTAAAAATAGGAGTTACAATTGAACCTTCGGATAGTCTGTGATCATACCCTTTATTCAATATCAAAGTATCTTCTTTCATTACCATAATAGTTTTTTATTTAGTTAAATAATTTATTTGGCTAAATATCTCATCATAATTAATGAATAGATTTTATGATTTACCTAAAGAAATAGAGTATTATATCTATGAATTTATACCTTACAAAAGAGAAAAAGAAATGCACATCAATACTTTAGAATTTGTAATAATAAACTTTATAAGACAAAAATATATTTATCTTGTTCCTAAAGATAGACCAACAAATCCAACTAACTTTAGAGATGTATCAGAATTTATCTTGCATTTTTTTTATCAATATGCAAAAAATTCCACTAATTACATTCAATTATATAAAAAATTTCCTCATTTTCCACAGAAATGTATGTGTGCAAGTTGTTTAGTTTTAGAAATTTAAAATTGAAAAAAATAAATGCAACTGAATATCAAATATTGTATGGATCCGATTCCAAATGACAATAATTTAAGAATATTTAGACAATTCTTTATCTTTAGATATGCTGCAGGTCTCAGTTTTTTAATTACCAGTACATGTCTCTATTGTATTTTGATAGTTGTATTTAGAATTTACTTCAGCAGAAACCCTTTTTTAATTGTCATATATTATCTAGTCATGTTAGGTTTTTACTATTTAGTATATAAATTTTTTACAAATATTGTTTATAATGGCGAATACAATAGACAATGGTATCAACTATTAGATATTGATAGCATTGCCGATAGAATGTCAGAACAACATAATTTAGTTGAAAATGATATTGACATCAAGTTGGATGAACAATCAGAATCTAAATCAGATATATGTGTTATCTGTCATGATAATATTAAAATTAAAGAAAAATATATTAAATTAAATTGTGGTCATGAATTTTGTGTTGAATGTATCGGAACTTGGTGCATGAAAAAAAATAATTGCCCCTTATGTCTTTGTAAATTAATTATTTGATGATTTAACTTCAGGATATGATGGCTGCATTGCAATACCACATGTTCCTGGAGAATTACTATCATCATTTCTTTCTATTTTAACATATCCATTTTCTCCCCAAGATGTACCCCAACTATTCTTTACTAGCCAGTAATCAATGCCATCCTCATTACCATAACCAACTGTCAAAACTCCATGATCAAGCTTTGTTCCACATGCATCTCCTGTTATAACACCACTAGTATAGTGTTGAAAAATCATACTATTTGCTTCTATTGCTACTGAAACTGGTTGATTAAAAACTGCTTCTTTTAATGCTAACTCATTATTAGTAGGAACATCGTAACAATTTAAAACATTAACTACTGGTTTACATTCTGTTGATTTACAAGAGTTCTTTGAAGCAGTATAAGAATAATCTTCTTCTAAACATAAACCATAATTTTCAACATATTCAAATGCATCATCCATTAATCCACCGTTACATCCATGGTTTCCATATTTTGATGAACAATCAACTAATTGCTGTTCAGATAAACTTAATAAATCTTTATTTAGAATAGCATTAGCTCCTTCTAAAGCACCAGTTGCAGAGAAGCTCCAGCAACTCCCACAAGAACCCTGGTTTTTAACTGGAGTAACAGCATTTTTGTCTCTCCAATCAATTTCTTTTGGCAAATTAATATTTTTAAATTCCATTTCATGACAATTACTTGATCTTTTTATAAATAATCCGTTGTCAATCATCATATTTTTAAACTCAGAATTTGTTAAATCTGTAAAATGATTTAGTCCAAGAGTGTAATTATGATTGCCTTCATTATGATCTATAATAAAATCAAGATTATTTCTAAAAATATTAAATCTATCATCAAATTCTTCCATAGAATATGTTTTATTAAATTCATTCAAATAATGATGAAATATATAATTATAATTCGAATCACTTATTAATTTAAGTGAAGAAAACGTAAAAAATAAGACAGTAAAAATTGTATCCATTAATAATAAGTTTTTCAAACCTATCAATTTTAAAATCAATTTTTTACCTACTCCTTTAAAAAAAAATATCAATAATTATAGACCTGTAATGGGAAATATGAATTTTAAAAGCACATCTTTTTATGAAGAAAAAATAACAAATTTAAATAATTCCAACAATGCACTAAAAGAAATTATTACATCAAATGAAAAAATTATCAAAGATTTGAGAGAAAAATTGGGAGATATCTTATTAACAAATGAGAAACTAAAAGAAAAAATTAATGAACATAAGGAAAATATAAAAAAGCTATACGATAATTTAGAATCAAATTTAAATCACCTAGATGATGAATCCAAATAAAAAAAAATACAAGTTCTTCAAAATGCTGTAAACCCCAATCACGAATAATACTAAGAGAATGGATTTAAAAGATTCAATTGCAAATTCTAGAAAAGAAACTTTTCTTAATTGTGATCGCCTAATGTTCCTATGCATTGGTGGATCTAAATAATTTTCTAAATATGGACTATCATAAAATACCTCATTTTCATTTTTAATAAAGTGTTGTTTACCTAAAATTCTATCAATTAAAATTGCCTTTCGCATATCATATAAAAAATGGTAATAAAAATTTTTTTTTCAATATTTTCTAATTCTATTTAGTGTCTAATGAGTAAAATCATTAGTAATAATTCTGATAAAATTAAAATAATTGAACTTGAATCTGAGATTGAAGCTTTAAGAGAACTCATAAAAAGTTTAAAAATATTTATATTAGAAGATGAAGAAAATATTAATAACCTAAAAACCGAAATTGAAAATCTAAAAAAAAAATAAATATATAAACATTTATATACATATATAAATGTTTGATATTTTAATTGAAAACGTAAAGAAAAATTATAAACCAATTTTAGTAATATTACTTGTTGTATTTATTATGGAAATTTGTAAAGAAACTTTGGCGAAAAAAGAAAAAATGGACAATTTTGAAGACTTTGCTAACAATTTATTTTATGAAAACTATGATATGACTGAAGATACCGATGATTTTTCTGATAAAACTGAAAGTCCCTCGGTACCTAACTGAATATCCTTATATAAAAAATAGGAGATATTTACTTTTTTTTATCTTATTTATTTGTTCCGACAATTGAATAATATCAAATCTTTTTTCTATATTTTTATTTATACAATTTTCAATCACTTTCTTAACAATTACATTTTGAAGATTAAACTTCATATTTCTGTCATGATCAAGATATTCTATTATAGTTTTTTTATCATAACCATCGAAAGGTAATTTCATTTTGAATATAAAATAAATAATCATACCAATACTGTAAATATCAACTTTAAGATTATAATTCTTTTTCTTGAAAACTTCTGGAGCCATATATCTTAAAGTACCTGTATTACCAGTCATTTTATAATTGTTGTCATCAGGATAGAATCTACTTAATCCAAAATCAGTAAGATATACTTTTTCAGATTCAATTAATATATTTTCTGCTTTTAAATCCCTGTAAATTATTGGTGGATTACACTTGTGTAAGAAGTAGAATATAGATACAATTTGTTTACTTAATTTAATTTTTAATTTTTCACTCAAGTTATTCTTTTTTAATATATAATCTTTTAAACTCATTCCTTCTATTTTTTGTAATAACAAGTAAATAGCATCTTTATGTATTGATACTCCTAAAAACTGAACTATATTAGGATGTCTAATAGTATGCCAAATTTTAATTTCATTTAAAAAATCTTTGATTGTAAAGTTAGTCTCAATCTTTAATTTTTTAACTGCGATGGAAGTCCCTCGCCAATTACAATCATAAATATTTGACGTTGTGCCTGAAGCAAAGGGATTTATATTAATATCTAATTCAAAAAAATCTACAAACCATTGCTGATCTTTAGATTTAATTACTAAATTTTCTAATTCTTTTTTTAATTCTGACATTATATTAATCCGGAAAATAATAAAAAGAAATATTTATATTTCTTTTTATTATGATATCTTACCAAACTATAGAATTATATTTAAAATCCAATACTATAAGAAACAAGGTCTGGATTATTGATAAGAATTTATATCAACTTTGGCAGGAAAGATTACAGAGTATAATTATGAAAGATCCATTTTATGTTTTAGAATCAGAAGAAAAATTCAAAAACTCTGATTCATATAATGATATAATGAACTTTCTTTTTAAAAATAATATTGACAGAAGTTTTACTATCTTTGGTTGTGGAGGTGGTATTATTGGTGATATAACAGGATTTGTTGCTTCTACCTTTTTGAGAGGTCTTAAACTTGTTCATATTCCAACAACTTTACTTTCTATGGTAGATTCTAGTATTGGTGGTAAAACAGGATTTAATAATATTTATGGTAAAAATATGATTGGAACAATTTATCAAGCAAAGGATATAATAATTGATACATCATGGTTAGAGTCACTACCAAATGAACAAAAAATAAACGGAATGGCAGAAGTAATTAAAATGGCATTAATAAAAGGAGGTAAATTATATGATTTAGTAAATGATTCTGATCCTGAAAATTGGAATAATCTTGATGAGATGATAAGATTATCAGCGAATTATAAATTACAAATAATCAAAGATGATTTTAGAGATACAGACGGATCTAGAGAATTATTAAATTTAGGTCACACTTGGGGTCATGCATATGAACTTTCTCAAAATATATTACACGGATTTGCTGTGGCTGATGGAATGATTGAAGAATTTAAATATACTAACTATTATTACAATTATCCATCATTATCTGTTATGAAAAATATACTAAATATTTTAAAAAAATGGAGACTTCTAGATAATTCTAAAAATTTATCATTCAATAGATTTGATAAAAAATATGGTACAAAATTATTGTATTATTATTTGAGTAAAGATAAAAAAGAAAATAGATTAGTTACATTAAAAGACATTGGTGATGCAAAAATTGTTACTTGGGATATTAATAAATGGAAGTTCATAAACAGTAAATATTTTAAGGTATTAAATAAAAGAATCAACTTTGCTAATTCTAGAAAGAATATCAAAATACCTTCTTCTAAAAGTATTACTAATAGATCACTTATATGTGGAATGATCGCAAGTGCATTTTCAGGTAATAATTTTTTGATTAAAGATATTTTAAGATCTGAAGACACCGAGCTTATGATTAGTGCATTATTACAATCTAATATTAAATTAGAACAAGATGAAAATAATGTAAATATATATCCAAATGTATTTTATCCAAAAGGAGATTATTATTTAGGTAATTCTGGTACTTCTGTTAGATTTCTATTACCATTATTGGCAATATTTACCAAAGAAGAAATAACAATAGATGGAAGTGAAGACATGAGAAAAAGACCAATAGGACCATTAGTATCAAGTTTAATTGAATTTGGATGTAACATTGAGAACAAAGATTATCTACCTCTTGTAATTAAACCTTCATTAAATTTTAAAAACGAAATAAAAATAGATGGGTCTTTATCTTCTCAATATGTTACTGGTTTAATATTAGCGTTTTGTATGTTAAAATCTTATAATAGAGATAAAAAATATGAAATTAATATTGAAGGTGAAGAAACTAGTTGTGGTTTTATTGAGATGACATTAAAGATGTTAAAAGATTTTGGCTTTAACATTGAATCACCAAAAGATCCTAATAGAAAGATATCAATCAATGAAATAAACTTGCCAAAAAATTATACTTATCAAGTAGAAGGAGATGCAACAACAGCATCATATGTTTTCGGTTGGTCTTTTATTAATAAATTTAATTTAGAAATAAGTAATTTGAATACTAATTCTGTACAACCCGATGCAAATGTTTTAATTAAGATGTTAAAATATTTTGGAACATTGGAAACTGATAATAGCAGTTTATTGTTTCAACCTTATGATTTTATAAATTTAGAAGATAATACAATAATAGATCTTGATTCAAGTGATACATTTTTGACATGGTGTTGTCTATTTGTTGGCTATAATAAATTTGTTGAAATATCTAATATTAAAAATCAAAATTGGAAAGAATGTCCTAGGATTGATAAATTTATTGAAAATTTAGAAGCTTTAGGTGGAAAGTGTGAAAAGACAGAGAGTGGTTTTAAAATATTAAATGGAATGAAAACAGATAAGAATGTTATTATTAATACACATAATGATCATAGGTTAGCAATGTCTTTTAGTCTTTTATCAATGCTTAATGATCAAGTATTAATAGAAAATCCCCATTGTGTTAATAAAACTTATCCTAAATATTGGGAAGATTTAAAGTTAACTGGTGTAGAGGTTATTCCATTAGATAAATTTGATTGTAAGAATATAACTTTAATTGGAATGCCTGGTTCTGGTAAAACAACTTTGGCAAAAGAATTTGGAGACAAAATGTATATAAAATCACTAGATTTAGATCATTTATTAGAAGCTGATTTTGGTCCAATCAAAGATTTTATTAAAGATCAAGGTTGGGAGAAATTTAGAGATGTAGAAAATAGGCAATTATTTAATTCAAAATCTTTTGAAGATTTCCAAATATTATCAACTGGTGGGGGTGCTGTTGAAAATAATTACTCAAGAAATCTGATTGAAGATAATATAGTTATTCTAATAGAGAGAAATAGTGATGAAGATATTATTAATGAAAGAAAATTAGAAGATAGTTATCAAAATTTAAAAATAAAAAGACAAAACTTGTATAACAGTTTAGCAGATCATGTCTATTACAATAATAAAACACCATATGATTTTGTCAAGTGGTTGAGACTTGTTTTATTTACAAGTCCAACACCATCAAATTCTACTTTTTTATGTAAAGTAGATTCAAAATATGAAAAAAATATAGCAAATTATATTGAAATAAGAGGAGATCTTGGTCAAAATTACAACTTGGATATAATACAAGATACTATGGTTAATTTTTCAAGACCATGTATTTATACTTTAAGAAGCAAATTAGAAGGAGGTAATTTTGAGGGGTCTGATAAGGAGTATTTAGAGATTGTTGATAAAGCGATAAAATTAGGAGCAACTATTTTAGATATTGAAGTATCAAGAAAAATAAAATTGTCAGAATCTCTAAGTAAGAATGTTTGTACGATTGGTTCAATTCATTCTAATTCATATGATAATATTTGTAATCTATTAGAAAATTCTTTTAACTATGATATTTTAAAAATTGTAACATCTGTTAGTAATTGTAAGAATATAAGTCGCAATAAATTTTTGAAAGAAAATAAAATTATATTAATTGACAATGAAGATTTTGAATATAGAACAAAAAATAATTTTATGACTCCAATTTCAAGCGTAATTTCTAGACCTACTGCAATAAACCAGTTAAATTATTTGAACTATTTAGACGAGTGTTATCAAAAAAATAATACAAAATTTATTTTTTTATTCGGGAGTAACATTGGAGAGTCACCATCTAGTTATATTCATAATAAAGTTATAGAGAAATATCAAAAAAATATAAGGTATTTAAACTTTGAAACACAAAATATAGATGATATTATCCAAATTATTCAAAAACCCTATTTTCTGGGAGCATCAGTTACTATGCCTTATAAGGAATCGGTAATTCCTTTTTTTCAAAGAAATGATGATTTAATCTACTCGATAAACACAATTACAAAGAGAAATTCAGTTGAATTTAAAAACACTGATACTTTAGCATTGAAATATTTTATGAGAGATTTACCTACAGTAATTTTAGGCACAGGTGGTGCAGCCATAGGAGCCATAGAAGCTATTAATAAAGGAAACGAGATAATTATAGTAGGAAGGAATGAAGATAAATTAAAAATGTTATCAAAAAAATACAAAATAAAAATATTTTTATTTGATGAATATAAACCTTTGAAATATAAACATCAAATCATAAATTGCCTACCTCCAATAGTTAATATCGATAGATATTTTACAGATGGTAATTATTTGATTGACATGTCATATGGATTACACAATCAGCGACCAAAAGAAAATAGAATAAATGGTTATGATATATTATATGTTCAAGCTGCGTACCAATTTATAGAATGGTTTGATGACGAATTTGAATTTTCAAAAATATTAAAAAATTATAAGGAGTCAATTGGTGAATTTTTAAAATTGAAATTTTAATTTTCAATCTATAATTATTCATTTATGGATACGGAAACTTTAGTAAAAATAGCCATAGTCAATGATAAAAATATCAGAACTTACAATTTAAAATATTTAGAAAATGAGAATTTATCATTATTATTAAAGGCTACAAGAATTAAAATTTGCAAGCTATCTGATAAAGATAAAAAAGTATTTTCATCTCTAGATAATCTTAACAAGTGTAAATATTTGATTTGTGAAAATTTGGGTTTAACAGCTTTACCTAAATTAAATGGATGTATTAAGTTGCTTTGTAATAAAAATAAATTGAGAGTTTTGCCGTACAATCTAAACAATTGTCAAGAAATATATTGCTCGGATAACAGGTTAAATTCTTTACCTCCTGCTTTACCAAGTTGTCGAATTATAAGATTTAGTAATAACAATGTAAAGAAACTACCAAAATTTTCTCAGGACATTGAATCAATAAAATTCTACTCTAATAATGTGCTGTATTTTACTAGAGAAGAATCCAAATTATTGAATATTAATTTTGAATCACCTTTTGAAACCTTAGTAAGGAATTATTATTTGAACAAGTATCGATTACCTGGTTTGTTTGATCAAAAAGATTTTTTAAAAGGAAATTTTCAGAATGAAGAAGATTATATAATTTTCTTAAAAAAATTTTTATATAAAAGAAAAGAAGAGATTGATTCCAATTTTAAGAGTATTGTAAAATTTCATTTAATTAAATAATGATGCCAAATAAAAATTGCGAAGCAATAGATTGATTGTACGTATTTGCGAAGCAAAAAAGACTTATTCTTTAACATTTTATTACTATTTTGCTTCGCAAATGAATATAGTATAGTTATAAAATAAAAATTCCCATAACACTTTTTCTAACGAAATGAAGTATTAGAATTTTTCTAGTAAACTACGTTTACGGGAAAAATTGATT
>MDTB01205196.1_pt1 | contig 10726 bp, 11 predicted proteins | sample 811161 | NCBI WGS metagenome assembly MDTB01 (sample SAMN05326650, study PRJNA326480) | marine metagenome | isolation source: seawater | place: Mediterranean Sea | collected 2009 | reverse complement strand
CTCAAAAAAAATAATTGATTTACTAAATTATCGTTACAGTGGTTTAAATAAATTAAAATATAAGAAAAATATTATTAATGAGCTTTATAAGAAATATATTTTCTCAATTAGTTTTTTTGAATCTATAGTTTCATTTAGAATTAATAAAAAAAATTGTATTAATTCTAAAGTGATTTGGAACAAGAAAAAAATTAATAAAATAAAAGATTATAGATATAAAAATACTAAATCTATATGGGCTAAATCCTTGCAAATTAAGGAATTTTTACCAAAATTTCTTGTTAAAAATTTTTTAATTAAAGAAATATCAAAAACAATGTTACGATTTCTTATAAATAGAAAGAAAAAAACTAGCCTGAATAAATTTGAAGTTTAATTTTTTTTTAAAATTTTTCTATCCCAGATTTTAAATATTTTTTTATTTTTAAATTGTTTAGAATATTTTAATGAATTTTTTCCAAACTTTTCTCTTAAATTTACATCAGAAATAAGTTTTTCTAAAAAATGAAGAAATTGTTTATTATTTTCTTTTTCAAAAATATAACCATTCTTGCCATTTTTTATTATTTGATCATGAGAAGAAGAACAATTAGAGGATATAACTGGCAAGCCAAACTTAATTGCTTCTATCAATGATAAATTCATTCCTTCAGAAATTGAAGAAAGTAAATATATACTTGATCTATTAAAATATCTAGAGACATTAATTTTATTACCTAATATAAATATATTTTTACTGAGATTATTTTTATAAATTATCTTTTCCAATTTTTTTCTTAGTGGACCGTCTCCAATTATTTGTAATTTCCACTCAGGAAAATTAGAGATAATATGTTTAAAATTATTAATAACAAATTCATGATTTTTAACTTTTATTAAACTTCCAACCATGATGATATTTTTTTTGGAATAATTTTTTTGATATTTCAAAAACTCACTTGAGACATTTGGTATAACTATTGCTTTATTTCTAGCTAAAAAAGGTAATTTTAATCTTGACTGATTACTAAAAACTATACAATTGTCCACAAAACTAAAAGCAACATAAGTTAGCAATAGCCATAATATTGATTTTTCTTTAATAAGTTTCTGTGGATCTGAATGAATATATCCAATAATTTTTTTTTTTAAAAAAAACGTTGATAAATATGTAAGTACAATTTCCCTTGAACAATGAGCAATTAGAATATCAGGGTTTTCTATTTGAATATTTTTTCTTAAAATGATTATGCGGTTAAAATTGTTCAAAATTGCTTCAAAAAAATTATTACTTTTTTTATACAAGTTAAGGTCCTTTAGTTTAATTCTTTTGTTTAATTTATAAAATATTGGCCACTCTTTAATCTTAATCAAAAGTAAAAAACTAATTTTGTGTTTTTTTGAAAAATAATTTGAAATTAATCTAGCTGCATTCTCAGCACCACCAGCATTTAAGCACAAAATAACATTACATATTTTCATTGTTTATATTTTTTAAAAATCAAATTTGTCAGTTCTACTTTAGAATATAGACCATCTTTAAAAAGGTTTTTCTCATAGTTGTAAAAATTACTTGATACTAAATGTAAGTTATTTTTAAAAAAGAAATTCTTTAATTTTGGTAGAGATATTACATGATATAAAATATTATGATTGTGAGACGATTGTAAACAATAAAAATCCTTTAATTTTTTTGTTATTAATGTCTCTGTTATAATAACTGTTGAGATTTTTTTTTTGAACAATTTATTTAGAAAATTTTCTAAATCAATAATATATTGAATACTTGAATTAAATATAACAAAGTCATAATTAATATCTGGAATACTTTTTACTTCATTAAAAAAAAATAAATTTATTTTTCCAATAATTTGGAATTGTTTTTTTAAGAGAATCAGTGGTAACTTTTGTCTCAACTACATAGGTTTTTATATTTTTATTCAAATATAATTTTCTTGCTATTAAAGATATAAAAGAATAACCAGAACCAATCTCTAATATATTTATATTTTGTTTTTTACTCTTTCTTAACTCCTTGATAGATACAAAAAATCTATCCTCTATTTCAAGTTTATGATGTTTAACAAATTTAAGATTAAAATTCTTATATGCTTTTACGTTAAATATTTTTTTTTTTATGTCATGATAATTTTCGAAATATTTGCTGAATATCGCATTTTTATTGTAAAAAATTTTAATTATATTTTTTAATTTTTTTATAATTTTATACATTAAATTTAAAAAATTATTTATTTCTTATAATCATCAAAAAAAAATTTCTTTTTCTATATGGACATTTAATTGATACTAATTGAGTATCATATTTATTATTTTGAAAATGATTTAATATTTTTTCTGAGTCCTCAATCTTCACGTCTTCAATTATATATATCCCACTATGTCTTAACCTTTTAAAAGAATTTTCAAATAAAGTAATTGCAGCTTCTGCAGTGTGTAAGCCGTCGTCTATTATGATATCAAAATTATCTCTTTCAATCTCATTCCACATAGAATTAACACTCTCTGCATTTGTCTGATCTACATAAAACGTTTTAATTCTATCTTCTTCAAAAAGAATTCTCTTATCAATATCTGCTCCATAAACTTCAGCGTTAGGGAAATACTCTTTCCACAATCTTAATGAAGCTCCAGGAATGCCAGTTGATGACATATTGGACAATACGTCTTCATTATTTGACCCAATTCCACATTCAAATATCGAGCTTATAGTCTCCCTACAATGCCCAAACAGATTATGATAAACTAATGAATAAGGTAATGGTTCACCTTGGTTTGGTATTTTTAGTTTAAAATCGATATAACCTTTATCAGTTCCATATTTAACACATAAATTAGAGAAATCGTTCTCTAAATTTTTAAAATACGAAGAATAATAATGATTCCTATCTTTTAAAGAACTTTTAAGTTTTATTTTAAAAAAATAAGCAATTAAAACAAATCTAAATCTATTTATTTTTTTTAATATTGAAAAAAAAAATATTCTATCTAAATCCTTTAAAGTCATAACATAATAAAATCTAATTAAAGTTTTTTTATTTCGTTTTTTAATTTAAATATAGTGGAATATTTAATTTCTTTCTTAATTTTATTTAAATTTGCTATAGAATAAATAATATCACCTGTTTTAGGATCGGTATACTCAATTAAATTATCATTATTATTTTTTTTAATGAAATTTTTAACCAATAATTTTGATAATGAATTTAAAGTTATAGATTTACCAGAGCCTAAATTATAAATTTTGTTCGTTCTAAAATTTTTATTTATAATCAATAAAATTGCATAAATAACATTGTTTACATGACAAAAGTCTCTAAGATTTTTTCCATCCCCATAAATTTGTATTTTCTTACCTTTCTTAAGTAAATTGATCCATTTAATAATAACAGCTGAATATTCACTTTTAAAGTTTTGATTTTTTCCAAATATATTAAATAATCTTAAACCTATAAAAATTGTTTTTTTTTTTGAAGTTGATTTGAAGACATCCCTTTCATTAATCAATTTAGTCATTGCATATGGTGATAAAGGTGATGGTTTTTGATTTTCAGAATTAGCCACTATTGAATCTCCGTAAACTGATGAAGAAGATGCATAAATAAGTTTTTTAATATTTTTTTTTAAAGCTATATTTTTAATATTTCTAAAGCCTTGAACATTGTTTTTATAAAAAAAATTTTTTTTTTTAAATGACTCATGGACAGATGAAAGTGCTGCGAGGTGAACTACAAAGTCAATTTGATATTCTCTTAAATCTTTATAACTTAAATTGATTATATTTTTTTTAATAAAAAAAAAATTTTTTTTATTGTAAATACTCTTGATATTTTCACTATTGCCTGTTTTAAAATTGTCTATACCAATGACATTTTGATCTAGATCTATCAAACGATGAGCAAGATTACTTCCAATAAATCCTGAAACACCAGTGATTAACCATGAGTATTTTTTTTTATTTAAAATCTTATTAAAAATATTTTTCATACTAAATTTTATTTATACCATCTATTTTTTTATAAGGATAATGTGGTGGATAAAAATCAGGATATAATTCTTTTTTAACAATTGCGTGTAAGTCTTTATTATCTGGGATTATTTTTAAAATTAATAAATAAATTTGATTATCAAATTTTTTGAAAAAAACCCTTGAAAAAAATCTATAAAAAAACTTAGCAAAATTAATTTTGCAAAAATTATTTATTAAATAAAAAGAAATCATAAATTTTGAAATTAAGGAAATTTGACTTTTAAAAATATCTTTAAATTGACAAATAAATAATACTAAAAAAGGAACTTGAAAAAACTTTCTTTTTTTTTTGCTCTGTCTGTAATATTCAACATCTGCCGAATATCTGAATACAAGTCCTCTTCCAGTGTAAAAAGAAAGTAATTTATCTACTTGTAAAAATTCACCTTGTAATGATAGTTCAAAAATTAATTTATTTGCAGAGCCATTGATATTTGTCCATAATTGAGTTTTTTTTAAGGAATCTGACTTTATTAAACTATAGATGATAGTGTCATGAAAATTAATTAGTAAATTTTTATATCTTTCTATTACATTTTTTTTTTTCGATACAGAATTGATTGTGTTGATATGCATCAATAAATCATTTTGCTTATTTATTACTCCTGTTTTAGCAAATACCAAAGATGCATTTTTATTTTTTTCAATTTCATTATAACATTCATATAAGTAATTTTTTTCTCTAAAATCATCCTGATCTACCCAAGTAAAGTATTTAGAATTAGACTTCAAAAAAATATTATTATTATTTTGTATCATTCCTATATTTTTTTTATTCACTTCATAAAAGAAATTTTCATTTCTATCACAAAACATTTTTATAATATCAACAGTTTTATCAGTTGATGCATCATCGCATATAAAAACTGAAAAATTTTTAAAAGTTTGTTCCTCTAAAGAAGTTAGTGTTTTGTGTAATGTTTTTTGGCCGTTGAAAGTAGAAACTCCGACGCATATCTCATAAAATTTTTGCATCAAGCACTATTTAAATTATCAAAATATTTTAATTCCTCTAAAATTAATTTATTTAAACTATCTTTAAACTGAAAATTCATTTTCTTTATTTTGTGAGTACTAACTGTATAGGTTAATTGATTCATTATTTTATTTGTAACCATTTTAATTTTTAATTTTTTCTTTAACTGTATTGTTTTAATGATATCTTTAACACTTAAATTTTTTGAAAGAATATTATATTTTTGTCCATCAAATTTATTGAGTTTTAAAAAAAACTCTATTGACCTAGATGCATCGTTCAAACCTAGATAAGGTCTTTTTTGATGCAATGATGTTTTCCAAACAGTTAATGGTTGTCCAAGAGATGCTTGATAACAAAATTTATTTACTGCAGTATGGAATCTCATTCCATAACTAAAACCAACTATAGTTCCAAATCTAAGTGTTAATGATTTCAATTTTTTGCTTTTATTTAACTTTTCAATATACTTTTCTTCTTTAATTTTAATATCCGCATATGGACTCTGAGGATTCAAATTTTTAATATCTTCATTCATAATTTTATCTGCACTACCATATACACTTGTTGATGAAATAAAGATCATTTTTTTTTTATGTGAAGCACACATATCAGATATTAATTTGGTATTTTCAAAATTATTTTTTTTAACTAAATTTAATTTTCCAAAGCTACTAGCTGCATCAGTTGTTGCCGCTAAGTGAACAACAACATCAATTTTTTTAATTAATTTGCCTATTAAATTTTTGGAAATAGATTGGTCATAATATTTAAATTTAGAATTTTTTGGAAGGTTAATTAACGATAAATATCGTTGAGTTCTTAAATCATCAATTAAATAAAATTTACTTTTTTTAATTTTCTTAGGTAGATGTCTTATAAGATGAGATCCTATATGTCCAAGAGCACCTGTGATTAGAATATTCATAATATTTAATTTTTTTTGTAGTTATAATCTTTTGGATCATAATATCTATCACATAATACACCAAGAATTGAGTTAGAAGTCATGTATTTTATTTTCAAATAGTTATTGGGAGGTACGATTAAATAATTTGAATTTTTTTCCAATTTATATTTCATCCATAAATTTTTATTTTTTTTATATGCAAGAACTAATATTTTTCCATTAAGACAAAATAAAATTTGCGTACATTTATAATGACTATGATTACCTCTTGTAACTTTCTTGTTAGCTTTAACAACAAAAAATCTTTTAAATCCACTTTTAAATATTTTTTTACTTTCAATGAAAATTAGTTCACCACCTTTATCTCTAAATTTCTTAAATTCTATACTTTCAATTTTTTTTTTCATAAATAAATTCAACTAAATTTCTCAGACCAACTGTAAATTTTATCTTTGGTTTCCAATTCAAATTAGTTTCAATTTTTGAAATTGATGCTTGAAAATTTCTTATATCACTTTTATCAACATTTGAGTTTTTTAATTTTTTTTTTTTTATTTTAACTAAAATACCGTAATTCTTAAAAACTATAGATTTTATTTTTTTAAATATTGATGCTAATTTTAATTTTTTACCAGAGCCAATATTAAAAATTTCATTTTTAATTTTAATTCTTGCAATTAATTTATTGATAACTTGGCATACATCTTTTACATGAACAAAATCTCTATAATAATTACCACTTCCAAAAACTTTGATTTCTTTATTAGAAATGGCATTCTCAATGACTTTAGTTAAAACTTGTCGGTTACTTTGTTTGCGATTACTTATATTTTCTCCATAAACATTTGATAATCTTAAAATATTATAATTTAAGTTTTTAATTTTAGAATTAATTAAAATTTGTTCAGAAAAATATTTTAGTTTTTCATAAATATTATATAACTCAATGTTTGATTTTTCATTTACTGGAAGTTTAACATTGTTTCCATACAAACTGGCTGTTGATAAGTAAATGATTTTAAATTCTTTTTTCGTATTTCTTAATACTTCACACAACATATATAGAGGATGAAGAGTTTCAATAAATGAAATTCTTGGATTTTTTCTTAAATCATCCAAATCATTGTTAAATGAGAGATAAACAACTGTATCACATTTACTTACAACTTTAGACCAGTATTTACTGTAATATTTTTGTGTAAATTTTTTTTTTCTTATAAACGAAATATTTTGAATAATTTTAATATTTTTTTTTTTTTTTAGAAAATTATATAGATGAGTTCCAATAAAACCATTCTGACCAAATAAAAAAACTTTTCTTACAATCACAAAATTGGTAATTTATTAGATTTTATAATTTCTTGAAATGATTTAAAATTTTTATCTTTTTTAGAAATAATAGGTTTTTTTTCTGGCCAATTAATATTTAATCTTTTATCATTCCATATTATGCCACCTTCATTTTTTGGGTCATATACCTTTGATGTGTTGTAATGAAGAATTGCCTCATTTGATAAAACATAAAATCCATGAGCTATTCCTGGTGGCATATAGACTTGATTCAAATTTTTTGAGTCCAAATTAAACGAAAAATATTTTCCAAAAAATTTTGATTTTACTCTTAAATCAACTAAGCAATCAAATATTTTTCCATGCAAAACGGTTAATAACTGAGATTGTGGATTTCGAATTGTATAATGCATACCTCTCAATACTTTTTTTTTTGAAATACTAATATTATCTTGAACAAAATTATCTTCTATTTTTAAACTATTAAAATGTTTTTTATTATAAACCTCATAAAATATACCTCTACTATCTGAATGAATTTTATATTTCATCAGCTTGATACCGTTAATTGATTTAATTATTTTACTCATTAAAAAAAGTTTTTATTGTTTTTATTATTTTATTCTGTTCACTTATATTTAGCTCTGGGTAAATTGGTAATGAAATAATCTCATTTGCAATTCTCTTGCTATTTTTTAAATCTTTATAAATTATTTTATTTTTAAAAGCTGGGTGTAAATAATTTGGTACTCTGTAATGTATCCCAGGGTAAATTTTTCTTTTTATTAAAAATTTTATCAATTTATTTCTAAGGTTTTTATTTATCCTAATTACATAGAGGTGAAATACATTTGTTAAATTATTTTTAAATGGTGGTAATTTTAAAGGTAAATCCTTTAATTTTTCATTATATCTTTTTGCTATATTTATTCTTTTTAAATTATCCAAGTCAAGATTGCGTAATCTATAATTTAAAATTATAGCTTGTGCTGAGTCTAATCTTGAATTTCTACCATTATAAATAGTTACAGCCTTATTATTTTGTCCATAATTTCTATAGGATTTAATTTTTTTATAATTTTTTAAATTATTTACAGTAATCAATCCTCCATCACCAAATCCACCAAGATTTTTAGTGGGGTAAAAACTAAATACTCCATAATCACCTATGCTTCCTACTTTCTTACCATCAATCTCAGCCCCATGTGCTTGTGAACAATCTTCAATAAGAATTAATTTTTTAGATTTACATAATTTTTTTATATTTTTTAAATTTAATGCGTAACCATAAATATGAACAACCATTATTGCTCTTGTATTTTTATTAACTAGTTTTTTTAATTGTATTTCATCCATTAAATAATCTTTTCCAATATCGCAAAGTACAGGTGTTGCGCCTGAGGATATTATTCCACTTATCGTGGCAGGAGCTGTGTGCGAAACTGTTATGACTTGATCATTTTTTTTGTTACCAATACCTAAACTTTTTAAGAGTATTTCAATTCCATCAGTTGCATTAGCAACCCCTATTGAACATTTAGATCTGATAAATTTACTAAAATTTTTCTCAAAGATATCAAGATGTTTGCTTAAAATATACTGTTTGGACTTTAAAAATTTATCTAATAAATTAATTTCAGTTTTTTTATTTTTTTTATAACGTGCACTCGGATTTGCAAAGTATAACATTTATAATTTAAATAACTTTCACTTTGGGAACATGCACAATCCATTTCCCACCATTTTTTTTATATTTTTTTTCTTTATTGAAAATTTCATTTTTATGATTCCAAGCTGAAAGAAAAAAATAATCTGGATAGTTTTTCATTTTTGAAAAACTTTTTACAGGTATATGCATACCAGGGGAAAATTTATTTTGTTTAATTTTAGTATTATCATAATAATTATCTATTAAATTACTACCTATCTTACAAAAATTAAAAATAGTTGTGCTTTTTGATGTTGCTCCATATGCACTTATTGTTTTTCCTCTTTTCTTAATTTTTTTTAATAATTTTATTAAATCAAATTTAGATTTATAAACTTTTTGAGCAAACTTTTTATAAGTCGAAAGTTTATCTAATTTTAATTTTTTTTCTTTATCAATTAATCTTTTCAATCTTTTTGATTTCTTATATTTATTTTTTTTACACAAAAAATATCTCATAGATCCTCCATGAGTAATCTGCGGTTCTGCATCAAATATTTGAAGACCACTTCTATCAGCTAAATTATTTATAGATTCTATTGAGAATAAATAAACATGCTCATCATATATTTGATCATAAGAATTCTTTTTGATAACTTCACCCATATAAGGATCCTCAAAAACAAAGAATCCTTTATCTGATAAAGACTTTGAAATATTTAAAAAAACAGATCTAATATCTTCAATGTGACACATAACATTCGCAGAATAGTAAACATCTATTTTTTTGTTAAATTTTTGAATTATTTTTTTAACACTATAGGCATTAAAAAATTCATTTAGAACATTACACTTTTCTTTTTTCTTACAGACATTTGCAACATTTTTGGAAGGTTCGACTCCAATATGATTAAAATTTTTAAACCTTTTTAACATTATCCCATCATTTGCACCTATTTCTACAATTAATGGATTTTTAAGCTTTTTTGATTTCAGAAGAGTTTTGATTTTTTTGGAAAAATTTTCGAAGTGCATGTCCATAAATTTTGAAGTACTTGAATAAAAAGCATAATTCTTATTGAACATTTTTTCTTTTTTTGGAACATTAAATATTTGAACCATTTTTGATTTTTTTGAAAAACCTACCTTTAAGTCATAAAAATATTCTCTAACCTTTTTATTTCTTATAAATCCATTTGCTAAAGGTTGTTTTCCAAGATTAAGAAACGGTACTAGTTTATCATTTTCTATTCTACATTTTTTTGTCATAATATTTTTAAATTAGATTTTTAAGATAAGTTTTATATTCACTTTCAGGCATTTTACCCACTACATTAATAAATTGTTTTTTTGAAATAAAATTTTGATTTAACGCAATTTCTTCTAAACAAGCTACTTTAAAACCTTGTCTTTTTTCAATAATTTCAATGAAATTAGATGCTTCTAACATTCTTACAGGATCCCCTGTATCTAACCAAGCGAAACCTCTGCCTAATCGCTGATAAGTAATCAGTTTTTTTTTGAGCAATATATTATTAAAATCAGTTATTTCAAGTTCGCCTCTTTGAGATGGTTTTATTAAATTTAAATATTTTAATGCAAAGTTTTTGTAAAAATAAAGGCCAACAACCGCATCATCACCAATAAATTTTTTTGGTTTTTCTATTATTTTTTTTGGCAATTTTCCTTTATCAAATTCTAATACTCCAAAATTTTTAGGATTATTAACTTTTGTAATTAAAATTTGACCATCGCTTTCAAAATTCATCAATTTATTTAAGATTAAATTAAATCCATGACCATAAAAAATATTATCTCCTAAAATTAAACATACCGAGTCTTTACCTATAAAATCTTTAGCTATCAAAAAAGCTT
>MDTB01157061.1_pt1 | contig 10726 bp, 8 predicted proteins | sample 811161 | NCBI WGS metagenome assembly MDTB01 (sample SAMN05326650, study PRJNA326480) | marine metagenome | isolation source: seawater | place: Mediterranean Sea | collected 2009 | reverse complement strand
TTTTGCTATTTTTGAATTGATTAAGAAAAAAGAATGGAAATGGGGAAAGAGTATATTAGTTATTCACACGGGAGGAATTCAAGGGATAGCGGGAATGAATCTTCAACTTCAAAAAAAGAATGCTCAATTAATATCTTACGAAAAATAATACTTTTAACCTCTCTATCTTTTTATCTAGTTTCATGTGGAAGTAAAAAAGTTGTGATTCGAAATAATTCGCAACCAACCCAAAAAAAAGAAGTAATAAAAACTTCAAAAAAAGTAAAAACTACTCCTAAACCAGAGCTAGTTAGTAATAAAGAAAAAATTGATAATTATATTGAAAAGTTTGGGCCTATTGCTCGAGATGAAATGAAAGCTTTTGGTGTTCCTGCAAGTATTACATTAGCTCAAGGAATTTTAGAATCAGGAATGGGATATGGGCGTTTGGCATTACAGGGGAATAACCATTTTGGAATCAAGTGCCATTCTGATTGGAAAGGGAAACGTATTTATCATGATGATGATCTAAAAGGAGAATGCTTCAGGGTATATAATGATCCAGCAACATCATATCGAGACCATTCACTTTTTTTAACTGGTCGTTCGAGATATTCTTTTTTATTTGATATCAAAACATCTAATTATGAAGCTTGGGCAAAGGGTCTTAAAAAAGCTGGATATGCAACAGACCCAAAATACCCTGATAAATTAATAAGTCTGATTGAACGATTTGATTTAACTAGATATGACATTAAAAAGTCTAAAAAATCTGTAGCTGAAAAATCAAAAAATATAATTAAACAAAAACAAACTCATACGGTCCAAAAAGGAGACACACTTTACTCCGTTTCAAGAAAGTATGATATATCTATAGACAAATTGGTTGAAATCAATCAAATAAATGATAAAACTATTTATATAGGTCAAAAATTAAAAATTATAACTAAAAACTAATTCATGCGTTACCAAAGAAGTAGTGCTTTATTTAAAGAAGCCCAGAGGCATATTCCAGGTGGTGTTAACTCACCAGTAAGAGCCTTTAAATCTGTAGGGGGCACTCCTATATTTATAAAGAATGCTAAAGGAGCTAGACTTTATGATGAAGATGGGAATTCCTATTTAGATTATATATCCAGTTGGGGCCCTTTGATTTTAGGACATGCTTATGCTCCAGTAATTCAAGCGATAAAAGATCGTTCAGATAAAGGGACTTCTTTCGGAATTCCTACAGCTCTGGAAAATGAAATGGCAAGCTTCGCATTGAAGATGATTCCTAATATGGATAAAATCCGTTTTGTAAATTCAGGAACAGAAGCTTGTATGAGTGCAGTTCGTTTGGCACGTGGAGTTACAAAAAGAGAAAAAATAATAAAGTTTAAAGGTTGTTACCATGGGCATTCTGATGCTTTTCTAATTCAGGCAGGGAGTGGAGCGGTGACTTTTGGAAGTCCTAGTAGCCCAGGAGTTACAAAAGGAACAGCAAAAGACACCATTTTGGCTAACTATAACAACCTTGAGGATGTAGAAATCATCTTCAAAGAACATCCAGATAAAATCGCTGCAATAATCATAGAGCCTGTAGCAGGAAATATGGGTTGTATTCCTCCCAAAGAGGGTTTTTTGGAAGGTATACGATCTTTATGCGATCAAAACGACAGTTTACTTATTTTTGATGAGGTAATGACTGGTTTTAGATTGGCAAGGGGAGGTGCACAAGAACTTCTGGGAATAAAAGCAGATATTGCTACTTATGGAAAAGTATTAGGAGGTGGACTTCCTGTTGGAGCTTTTGCAGCAAGAAACGAAATTATGAAACATTTAGCTCCAGAGGGACCAATTTATCAAGCGGGAACTCTAAGTGGAAACCCTTTAGCTATGTCAGCTGGATTATCAATGCTTAAGGCTTTACACGCTAATGAACAGATTTATCAGCGGTTAAATAAAAAAACGGAGAGGCTTGAAACAGGCTTTAGAGATGTTTTAAAAAATAAAAACATTCCATACCATATCAACAGATTGGGCTCTATGATTTCTCTACATTTTACAGATAAAGCTGTATTTGATTTTGAAACTGCTGCAAGTGGGAATTCAAAACGTTTCAGTAAATATTTTCATGGAATGTTAAATAAAGGGATTTATCTACCACCTAGTTCTTATGAAAGTTATTTTTTAAATGATGCACTTACAAACCAGGATATTGACCAGACAGTGAGTTGTTTTGCTGAGATTTTAAAAGACTTATGATAGTTGAATTTTAATAATAAGTACTTTTAAAAGTATCATTTTCACTTTTACTTTTAGATGGTTTATTTAATTCGAATCACTGAACCAATTCAATAAACAAACCTTCTTCATTTTTGATAACTTTAACTAATTTCTTCTCAACTAATCCTTTTACAGCTTTATCCCATTTTTTATTGCTTAGACCAACTTTTTCTTTGATCTCAGATAATAATGAAAACTTATTTTGCTTTACAACTCCAAACAAATTCTTTTCTTCAAGAGTCAACGAATCGATATTTTTTTCTGGTTTCATTTGTGGAAAGAAGAGGACTTCCTGGATTGAAGTATTATTGGTCATTAGCATTACCAGACGATCTATTCCAATCCCAATTCCTGAAGTTGGAGGCATCCCATATTCAAGAGCACGTAAAAAATCTTGGTCTATAAACATAGCTTCATCATCACCTTTCTCACTTAGGTTTAATTGGTTTTCAAAACGTTCTTTTTGATCAATGGGGTCGTTCAATTCAGAGTAAGCATTTGCAAGCTCTTTCCCATTAACCATAAGTTCAAAGCGTTCTGTAAGCTTCTTATTATCCCTGTGCTCCTTTGTCAAAGGGCTCATAGATTTAGGATAATCAATTATAAAGGTGGGTTGTATGTAATTATGTTCGCATTTTTCCCCAAAAATTTCATCAATCAATTTTCCTTCTCCCATAGTTTCATCTACCTCTAAACCAAGAGATTTTGCAGTTTTTCGAAGTTCATCTTCATTCATTTGAGAAATATCGATTCCAGTGTGGCTTCTTATGGCCTCTAATATTGGTATACGTGGATAAGGCGCTTTAAAGTTTATAATATTATCTCCCACTTGAAATTTTGTGGTTTTATTAACTTCTTTTGCGATACGCTCTACCAAAGTTTCTGTTATCTCCATCATCCAGAAATAATCTTTGTAAGCTACGTAAAGTTCCATTACTGTAAATTCTGGGTTGTGAGTTCGGTCCATCCCTTCGTTTCTAAAATCTTTGGCAAATTCAAAAACCCCTTCAAAGCCACCAACAATAAGACGCTTGAGATAAAGCTCATTAGCAATACGTAAATATAATTTAGTGTTAAGGGCATTATGATGGGTTTCAAAGGGCCTTGCTGCTGCTCCCCCTGGGATTGGTTGTAAAATTGGAGTTTCTACTTCTAAATAGCCTTTTTCAGTTAAGTAATCTCTTATCGTTGTGGTTATTTTTGAACGTTTTAAAAAAGTTTTTTTTGTTTCGGGGTTTACAACTAAATCAACATAACGTTGTCGATAGCGTAATTCAGGATCATTAAATGCATCATATTTATTTCCTTCTGCATCTGTTTTAGGAAGAGGTAGAGGCCTAAGAGATTTGCTTAACAATATAAAACTTGAAACTTTAACCGTTTGTTGTCCTACTTGTGTTGTAAATAGCGTTCCCTCCAAGCCAATTAAATCTCCAATATCTAGAAGTTTTTTATATACTACATTATAATAGCTTTTATCTTCTCCATTGCATATTTCATCCCTATTGAAATATAATTGTATTCTGCCAGTACTGTCTAATAATTCCGCAAAGCTCGCATTTCCTTGAATTCTTCTAGACATCAAACGTCCAGCTAAAATCACTTTTTTCCCTTCATTATAACTTTCCGGAAGATCTTTTGCATAAAAATCTACATCAAATTGAGCTGCTGGGTAGGGATTGATCCCTAAATTTTTTAACTCTTCTAATTTTTCTCTTCGAATCAGTTCCTGTTCGGAAAGCTTTGCCATAAATATAAATTTGCATAAAGATACGTAGACTATAAAAACTTAAGGAATCAAATTTTATATCTTTACTCTTTTAATAGATCCATGAGTTTTTTAAGGGTTTTATTGTCAATTTTATTTCCACCCCTAGCTGTAATCGACCAGGGTTGTGGATCGGTGTTAATTGTGTTTATATTAACTCTTTGTGGATGGGTTCCTGGGGTTATTGCTGCTTTGGTAATTCTTAATAATCCTGGCCGTTGGGGTATCAATAGTTAAGAGTGATGTCAAAAAAAAATAAATTCATTCGGATAATTGAACTTGGTGTTAAATCATATAAAGAAGGACTGAAAATTCAAGAAGAATTATTCCAACAGACAATTGATTTGAAGATAAATAATAGAAGAAAAAATATTCACATTCCAACAAATAATTATTTATTGTGGGTAGAACACACACCAGTAATTACATTAGGTAAAAGTGGGAAAAGTCAGCATTTACTTTTGAGTGAGAAGCAATTACAAGAGAAAAATATTGAATTTTTTACAACCAACCGTGGTGGAGATATAACCTTTCATGGTCCAGGACAAATTGTAGGTTATCCAATACTTGATTTAGATAATTTTTTCACCGATATCCATAAATATCTACGTTACTTAGAGGAAGCTATTATATTGACTCTGGGAGAATATGATTTATTAGGATTGCGTAGTAAGGGAGAGACCGGGGTATGGCTTGACGCGGGGACACCATTTGCTAGAAAAATATGCGCTATGGGTGTTAAAGCTAGCCGATGGGTTACAATGCATGGTTTTGCATTAAATGTAAATACAGACCTTAGCTATTTTGAAAACATAGTACCATGCGGAATTAAAGGAAAATCTGTAACCTCTTTAGCTAAAGAATTAAAAAGAGAAGTTTCTTTTGAAGAAGTAAAAGATAAAATAGAGGCTCACCTTGCAAAACTTTTTGAAGCCAATTTAAATAAATTAAGTGTTTAGTTAATTTGATAAATAATCATAGATTCTTCTTCAGATTTAACAACCATTTCTACTGCTTTATCATTATCGGCATTAATTAATTCTGCTTTAGAACTCCCATATACTGGGAAACCACCCAATAGAGTTCCATTACTATAAAAACAATAAACTTTTTGAGAATCTAAATCAGTAATAGTTACATAGATAGTATTATTTATGTAATGAATTTTTGGGGATGAGTATTTACCAAAAGGGAGAATAACAGGAATCCCTTTAATATTTAATTTATTTTCCGAAAATGTTACAATTGATTTAGAGGTCATATCAATTTTATGATCAGATCTAAGTCCGAGTGGGCTTTCGAGGATATTTCCATTGCTGTCAATTTGTAAAAGATCTCCTTCTTTTGAAGTCGTAGAAAAAGTATTTCTATAACCAAAGACATCATTATTGGCAATATTGTCAACTTTTTTAACTCGAATACGATCTTTACCCTGACGATTTAAAATTCTAATTTGGCCATCAATATCTTTTAAAATTATATAATCTTTGTTTCCAAAACGAATGTGTTTGGGCGGGTGCTGAAGTGATTGCCTCAATTTATTAAGTTTAAATCCTTTAACAAGCTTGCCTCTATTATCGTACATCTCTATTTTTTTTCCATGACTTAAAATAAATCTATAATTTCTATTTAAGTCATAATCAAAAACAGCAAAATGGTGAGGCTTTTCTGATGAAATTTTTTTATTAAAGGGAGGTACAAATTTACCATTTCGATCCAAAATAATAAAACGATTTGGTGTCCTAAACGCCATTTGTAAACGCCTATTTTTATAAAGATCAACCTGAATTACATCACCTATTATACGCCCCGAGAGTTGTTTTTTCCAATATAAAACTCCTGTGTTTGAAAATAAATAAATAACATTGTTTATATCTTGAACAACTACATCCATTGTTTTGTTTCGATGATTTTTAAGCCATTGAGGGTTATTTGCAATGGGAGCATCTAGGCTAAAAGTATGTTGATTTAAAACACTGTTTTGTTGTTGTTCAGAATTTTCAGGCTGAGCGGTTAAACGGCTTTGTACAATATTATTTTCAGAGACACCTTGCATCGCAATTAAAGGGTACTTCCCCAGCTTAATGCTTTCCCAAGCTTTCTTTCTTTTCAAGCTATTCTCTTTCCATTTATTTTTTAGATTTGAGGTGTTTCCTACCCATAAAAATGTACTATTATCAGCTAAGTCCTCTTTGAGACTTTTAAAATTAAAGTCATTATCTAAAGTATTTCCATCAAGTTTGATTCCGATTAGCTGTTTCAAAAATATTTTATCAGAGGCATAAATTAAGACATCATCAATTTTTGATACGTAATTTGGTTTAAAAGGCATCCCAAAATCTTCTAAGAATTTCATAAAGTCCTCAGGAAGTTTTTGATCTTTAATATTTACCCCTCGGAATTTAGATGAGTTTATTGAATCAATAAATAAGTCCGAAGGTATATTTTTTGAATTATTTAGATGAAGATAAATAGCTTTATTAGAATTATATTTAAGCCAAGCTATTTCATCTAAACTACTTAATAAATCAAAATTTATTTGGTTCAAGGGAGTGTTTTTGTATCGACTATATTTTTTAAAATTATCTTCTAAAGTTTTATAATCATTAACTGCTAGAGCAAGATAGCTGTCAAAGGTTTGAGGGATATAATTTGGACTAATTAGAGGTTTTGCCTCTAAATTTTTTAATAAACTTAATTCATCTGGTATTGAGTCATTTATAAAACTTACGCCGTCTAAAGTGAAAGGATCTTTTTTCGTTTTAAAATCAAAATAAAACCAGCTACTTGCTACAAAAGGGAAAAGATCTGTTTTTGGAAAAAGATCTTTTAAAACACCTATTATTTCGTTTTGTAGATAAAAACTTAACGGAGTATTATCATCACTTAAGCCCGCAAGCTCGAAAAATTTAATATCTTGGATTCCTTTTTTATTACTTTTAATATTTCGAATACTATTTTCTAAAACTAACTTCGAACAGCTTAAGACATTGATTTTTTGAATTGTGGCACGAAATATTTTTTTATTACCAACTTCTTCGACACTAACCGGTACCTCGTTATACATAAATTGGTCAATGATTTTTTTGGGTAATGTATCTATCAAAGTTGATTTGTACATGAACGAAGCAGCAATATTTTTCTTCCCTTCTGGAGTTAATAAAAGCAGTGAATTTGAAGGGAACTCTTTAGGTATCAATGCATTTAAGTCAGAATAAAGCGAATCATTAATTTTTAATAGGGCTTCTAAAAAAGGAAGATTTGTAATTGCATTTTTCAACATGTTTTGATCTTTTAGTTGAAATGCTGCGATAGTGTTCTGAGGAACAAAATCTAAAAGTACTAAAGGCTCTTTTTTTTCTGGCTTACATCCAATAAAAAAAAGACATACAACAATAAGTGTTTTATTAAACATAGTTTCATTCAAAATTAAAAAACCATAGCCTCCTTTTTTTTTATTTTTTTAAATGTTATTAACTATTTCTTTAGTTTTACTTATTAAAAATCGATTTTAATCTGATTTGGTAGTAATTGAAACGATTTTCTGTGATGTTCTGTTACACCAAATTCCTTGATTGCTGTCCGGTGATATTGAGTTGGATATCCTTTATTATTATTCCATTTGTATTCAGGGAAATCACTTCCTAATTTTTTCATGTAGTCATCCCTGTATGTTTTCGCTAAAATTGAAGCAGCTGCTATATTTTGATATTTACTATCACCCTTTATGATGCATTTATGTGGAATTTTTTTAAATGGCGAAAAATGATTTCCATCAACAATTATATATTGTGGATCTATTTTAAGTTTTTTTAAAGCTAAGTGCATTGCATGAACTGATGCATTTAGAATATTTATTTTATCAATTTTATTTTGATAAACAAAAGCAACTCCAAAAGAAATTGCGTTTTTCTCAATAATGGGTCTCAAATAATAGCGTTGTTTTTCGGTTAGTTTTTTTGAATCGTTTAGTAAGGGAATATTGAGATTTGAAGACAGGATTACAGCAGCTGCAGTAACTGGGCCCGCCAGACAACCCCTTCCAGCTTCATCTGTTCCTGCTTCAAGAAATGAAGTTAATTGAACATTAAGCATCAATTTAAATCAAATTTTATATTTTATCGTCTATCACAAGTTACTTACATTTATTATAACTTCGCAAACAAATCATGTTTAGCATGCGTATAACTCTTTTTGTATCTTTTTTTCTCCTAATTCAAACTATTTGGAGTCAGCAAAAAGAAGCTTTTGTGATAGATTCAATTCCAATAGATAAAGAGCTAAATAATATTTTAAAAGATACTATTGTATCAAAAGAAAAGAATGTTTTAGAAGAAATTAAAAAACAAGATTTAACCTCAAAAAGTCAAAAAAAAACAAAAAAAATATCAAAAACGAAAAAATATATCCCTTTTATCAAACCCATGGATAGTGTTGGTATAAATGACTATAAAATAATGTTCATGGATGGTAGTGAAAAAGATGTAGATACCTCTCTGTCTATTGAAGGGGAATACTCTTTTAATTTTTTGAGGAAAGATTATTTTGAATTACTGACATTTCCAAACATGGGGGAGGCTTTCAATAAGATGGGCTATGATTTCCATAAACAACCATTTACTCCCCAAATGGGATTTAGAGTAAAGCATTTTGGTTATTTTGAAAAGGAGGATATTGCATATTACGAAGTTCCTTCTCCTTATACCGAACTTTTTTTTAAATCCACCTTTCAACAAGGGCAGAATTTGGATGCAACCTTAGCAATTAACACCTCACCTAAATTGAATATTGCTGTTTCGTTTAAGGGCTTTAGATCTTTAGGTAAATATTTAGCCTCTTTAAGTAGAGCAAGACAGTTCCGTTTAAGCTCTCAGTATCAAACTTATAATCAGAGATATCGTATGCGTTTGCATCAAACCACCCAATCTCTAGAAAATCAAGCTAACGGAGGATTAACCAATGATTCTGACTATTTTTTTAAAAATGCTCCAAACTATGTGAGTGCAGATGAATCAGGAAATCCTATCTTAGATGAAAATGGTAACGAACAAATTGTGTTTTATGATGGTTTTCTTGATCGTAATCGTCTGGGAACTCATGTAAAGGCGGATAATGTTCTCAGTGGGAAGCGTTATTTTATGGAACATCGCTATCAAATGCTTCCTATTCTAAAAGATACTACAATTTATAAAATGTCTGTTGGCTTTAGGACAAGCATTGAAAATAAGATTTATCAATACAATCAGAATAGACCTGGTAAATATTTTAATGAAACCTATGAAAATAGTATTGTCGTTGATTCTACTATGTTTAATACTTTAGAAAATAATCTTTTTCTAAGTTTTAAAGATAAAACCCTTGGCCAACTTAAACTAGATCTATATCATCATAATTGGGATTATTCGATAGGGCCTAATGAATACGAAAAAGACACCATACTTTCTAATGAAATAAAAGCAAGTCAAATTGCAGCACAAGCTCGATGGAGAAAAGAAATTTTTGGAATCACTTCTAAAGTAAAAGCCTATCAATCCTTTAAAAGTGAATATTCAACTCAAGCTCTTCAAGTAAATCTGTCAAGACCTTTGATTGAAGATATTATTCTGGGGGCATCATATGATTATCGCTCCCAACCCTTAAATTTTAATTTTTACCTAGTACAAAGTGATTTTAGAGAATATAACTGGGAGAATAGTTCTTTGGAAAACCAAAAATTTAATACTCAATCTATTTTCTTAACACATCCAAAATGGGGAACTATTAGAGGAGCATGGACTTCAATTAATAACTACACATTTTTTAATAATACAACTCCTCTGAAAGATTTAAACAAAAGATTTAGGTTAGAAGTATTTCAAACTGATAAAAAAATTGATTATCTCAAAGTTAGGTTAGATAATAGAATTGATTTTGGAAATTTTTCATGGGTTAACAATATACAATATCAAAAAGTAAATCAGGAAGAGGAAACAGATGAGCTTCTGAGTGGCCCCTTGGCCTTAAATGTTCCTGAGTGGCTAATTCGAAGTACAATTATGTTGACTTCGTCAATTTTTAACAAAGCCCTATTCTTCCAGTCAGGATTTACATTTGTTTTTTTTACGGATTACTATGCAGACCAATACAATCCAATATTAGCGGAGTTTGTAACTCAGAATAATACTAAAATTGGAGAATATCCAAGAGTTGATTTTTTCTTTAATTCAAAAATAAAAAGCTCACGAATTTATCTAAAACTAGAAAACATTTCTTCTCCGATTGAGCATTTAATAAATATAGACACACAATATGATTATTATTCTGCCCCTTTTGTTCCTTATAGAGATTTCTCTATTCGTTTTGGTTTAATATGGAGTTTTTTTGAATAGTATAAAGACCTGATATTCAATAGTTAGCATTTGTTATCTTTTTTTTTAAAAATAAAACTAAAAAACCTCTTGTAGGATGTAAAAAGGGTTTTATATTTGCATCCGCTAAAATAACCAAAATAGTAAAAGTTTCACTACTATTTTAAGATCGGCGAACGTTCATTGAAAAAATTAAAATAAGAATGACAGCGCGTATCGAAAGATACACGTGAATAGAACCATTTTGACCAAGTCAATTTTAGTATGTTGTGGAAATTTATAAAGAAACAACAACGAAGAGTTTGATCCTGGCTCAGGATGAACGCTAGCGGCAGGCTTAACACATGCAAGTCGAGGGGTAACA
>MDTB01080535.1_pt1 | contig 10726 bp, 15 predicted proteins | sample 811161 | NCBI WGS metagenome assembly MDTB01 (sample SAMN05326650, study PRJNA326480) | marine metagenome | isolation source: seawater | place: Mediterranean Sea | collected 2009 | reverse complement strand
CTCCTGGAGCTGCTGCAATTATCATGACCCCCATAGCTATTTCAATAGGAAGTGAAATAATTTGTATTAGCAGAAAAGCTATAATCGGAAGTATAATAACCTGACAGATAAAGCCGACGAAAAAGTCTCTTGGATTTTTTATAACTCTAGTGAAATCTGAAATAGTTAATCCGAGACCCAAACCAAACATTATTATCGCTAGACACATTGGAGCTATTGTTTTTGCTACTTCCATTTTTTATTTTTTATTCTACTCTAAATGAAGAGTTCTTCATGAGGTCAAAAATAGTTGTTACAAAACCAGCCTTATACTTTTGGTTATGCATATAATTTTGCTCAAAGGATTTGATATTTTTTGGAGATGGTAAAAGCATATATTCATGTCTTTTATTTTTTATTATTAGTTTTTGCTTTAAAAGATACTTTAGTTTTCTAATTACAGTAGCTCTAGGAATTGTTGAAATCTCAGAAATTGAAGAGGCATTAATTCCAAATTTTGGAGTATGTCTTAATAAATGCAAATATAAATCAGCATAGGTTCTAGGATCCTCAATAACTCTATCTTTTATTTGTTTTGAATAATCTGTGAATTGTGAAATACCTATAGAACCCCAAACATTCCATGTTTCTAAATCACCATAAAAAGTTCTGTGTCTTACTAAAAATGGTATTTGCAATCTAAACCAATGCTGCCAGCATATTGTAAAATATCTTTCAATGAATCTTTCTATTTCCTCTTTATTGAATGATCTTCCAAACCATGTTTCTTTTGAAAGAATAATGCTAGTTTTTTCTAAAAAATTAGACATTACTTTTTTTGAATTAGCGGGCCTTTGAATCCGGTTAATAGAATTATTAAATAAAATCGCTTTTTTATTTCTAAACAGAATATTTTTTTCTTGTAAAAAATTCACTTTTCTTCTTATTGTTTCTTTAGGAATATTTAAATCTTTTGAAATCTCAATTAAGTTTATCTTATCAATTACTAATTCATCTTTTGAATAAAATTCTTCATAAGAAAGATACTGGAATCGGTCTGAAAATTTTTGAAAAACTTGATTGACTAAGTAAACTAAAACTAAATAAGTGTCATAATCTTTGAAGGTGTTGTAAGCATTATTGCACCAAGCTTGCTGCAATTTAAACCAGATATTTACTGTATCATTAGAATTTTGAGACAAAATATCATAAACAATTTCAGGATTAAAACTTTTAAATTCATTATTATTTTGATTTGGTTTTCTCTTTAGCTCTTCATAAATTTTGGCTGTTTTAAAATCAATGGGTTTAGACATTTATTTTTTCCAAGTTACGCATTGGTTTATTAAAATAGCCATTAAAATCCATATTATAAAAGTTCCTTCTGGAGAAAAACCATAATCAGCACCAAACATACCTGCAGTTATTACTATTGAATATATTGCAACAGTGGATAATATTAAACTTGCCAGATACCTAAGGATTGTGCATTTTAAATTCATGATTTTGAAAAAATTATACGATAGATGTGTAGAGCTTGCTAGACATAAATTTTCAAAGCCACTACTAGGTTTTGTTGCATTTATTGAGAGTTTCTTTTTCCCTGTGCCTCCAGATTTAATGATCGTTCCAATGGTTGTGGCTAAACGTGAAGATTATTTCAAAATTTTTCTAATCGCAACATCAGGTTCAGTCTTAGGTGGTTTGTTTGGTTATATGCTCGGAGTTTTTTTCTTAGATATTTCTATGGTCGTAATTGAATTTTACGGTTATGAAGAAAAAGTTTTTGAGGTTCAAAATAAAATGTCTTCCAAAGGTGGTTTTTTTATCTGGCTAGGTATTATGTTTCTAGCGGGTTTTACTCCTTTGCCATTTAAAGTTTTTACAATTACTAGCGGAATCATAGGTTTCAATATAATAGTTTTTTTCTTTATTTGTTTATTTACAAGAGGTCTTCGTTTCTTTTTAGTGTCGTATCTTACCTCAATCTTTGGAAAAAGATTTGGTAATTTTATTGAAAAAAAAGGAGCTATTTGGTTTACAATAAGCGGTATCTTTATATTAATTATTGCATTAGTTTTTTATTTTATATTTAGATGATTCATTTTACGAAAAATAAATTTATATTTAATGGTATTTTAATTTTTAGTATAATTGCTTTATCTTTAGCTTATTTTATTCAATACATTTTAGGGCATAATCCCTGTAACCTTTGCTTGGTTGAACGAATACCTTACTTTGCTGCAATCATCTTAATATCGCTTTTCTTTGTGATAAACAGATATGAAAGATTTATAACAATTTTTATTTTACTCTTTTTTATATTTGGGACAGTTGTTTCTTTTTATCACGTTGGCATTGAGCAAAGTATTTTTAATGAGAGTATGTTCTGTGATCTTTCAAATAATGTTGCTCTAACAAAAGAGGATTTACTTCGACAGCTAGAAAACAAGCCTGTGAGTTGTAAAGATGTGACTTTTACTATTATGGGCCTATCTCTTGCTACAATAAATACACTTATTTCAATTGTTGTAAGTGTTATATTGGTGAAAAATTTAGAAAAAAAATGAACAAAACAAACAGAAAAGATTTGGAAGAAATTATAAGAGTCGATCACGCTGGTGAAAGGGGTGCGATAAAAATATATGAAGGCCAGCTATTAGCTTTAAAAACTTTTAAAAAAAATGATAATTTAAAAAAAAAAATTGAAGATATGAAAGAACATGAAAAAGAGCATTATGAATATTTTGATAACGAAATAAAAAAAAGAAATATAAAGCCGACTAAACTATTGCCACTCTGGGATCTGATGGGTGTTACACTAGGCTTTGGTACGGCGATGTTAGGTGAAAAGGCTGCAATGCTGTGTACCGCATCAGTAGAAGAAGTTATAGACGGCCATTATAAAGATCAAACTTATAAATTAGGAAAAGATGAAGAGAAACTTAAAAAGAAAATTATAAAGTTCAGACAAGATGAATTGGATCATAAAGATATTGCTTACGATAACGGCGCTACAAAAAAAGGTTTGTTTGGGGTTTTAGATAAAGTTATTAAAACTTCTTCTAGAATTGCTATTACTATCTCAGAGAAAATTTAATTAGGGTTCTAACTCAATATCCCAATATAAGTAATCCATCCAACTTTCATGCAAAAAATTAGGTGGAAAGTTTTTTCCATTTTTATGCAAATCATCTACTGTTGGTCTATAAGGTTTGTTAAAAAGTTTCATTCCACTTAAATCGTAAAGTTTACCACCTTTTTTTACATTACAAGTGGAACAGGCTGTTACCACGTTTTCCCAATCTGTCAGACCTCCTTTAGATTTTGGCAACAAATGATCGAAAGTTAAATCTCTTTTATCTCCACAATATTGACAAGTGAACTTATCTCTTAAAAAAACATTAAATCTTGTAAAATTAGGATTTTCAGAAGGTTTAATAAAATTTTTTAGTGCTATCACACTCGGTAAACTCATTTCAAAAGAGGGGCTTCTTATTTTTCTTTTATAATTTGAAACTATGCTAACTCTATTTAAAAAAACTGATTTCACAGCATCTTGCCAACACCATATAGAAAGTGGGTAATAGCTTAAAGGTCTAAAATCAGCATTCAAGACCAATGCTGGACATTTTTCTAGTGGAACTTTATCGTTTGCAGAAATAATCATAATCAAAAGTTAACTGAAACTTGTAATTATATCAAGTAATTATTTGAAGCAGTATAAAATCTTATTTATATAAATTTTTTTTAATAAACTCTAAACCTAAACTAGATCCCTCTGTAGGTATTCTGTGTTCACAATCTTTAAATATTTTTGTCTCAATTTTATAATTATTTTTGTTAAAAAAATCTTTAGCCTCCAAAAGGTAAGAGACAGGTACTATATCATCTTTATCTCCATGCGCTAATAAAATGGGGGGTCTAGATATCATGTTGCTTTCTAAATGTTCAGTGCTAATTATTTTTCCAGAATATCCTAATATTGAATTTAATTTATCTTTTCTTTTAACGCCTGTTAAAAGAGTAATCATACAGCCTTGGCTAAACCCACCTATCAAAATTTTACTGGAGTCTAAGTTTAATTGTTTTTTTACTTCGTCTATGAATTTGTTTAGCTTAATTTCAGCTACCAGAGCTTTTGTAAGAATTTCATCTGAAGTTTGATCCATTAAATCGAACCATTGAAATCCGGTTGGACTAACATCACATCTTTGCGGGCCATCCGGACATATAAATATGGTATCTGGCAAATAGTGTTTCCAATATCCAGCTAAAATTGAAATATCTTTGCCGTCACCTCCATATCCGTGACATAGTATTACAGCATTTTTTGGATTTCTTTTAGAAATTGGAGTCAAAATAGTTGTATTAAGTGAGTAGCTCATGTTAATAGATATTTCTTAATGACCGAATTATTATTTAACTTTATAGGTTTTACTTTACTTGGTGCAGTTGCCATAGTTTTAATATTAGGTATTTATACTTTATTTAAAGGCGGTAGCACTAGTAAAAAATATTCAAATAAATTGATGCAGTTGAGAGTTTTACTTCAATTTATTGCAATTGTTGTTCTAGTATTGCTAGCTTATTTCTTTAAAGATTAGCTTTATTTTTCAATAAATTCATAAAATTCTTTTCGCTAAAATCAAATTCTCCCATTATTCTACCAAATTCATTTCCATCTTTATCTAATAATATAGTGGTAGGCATGCCAATTAACTTAAATTGCTTTGCTAAATTTAAGGTCGGATCAAAATATGTATTTAAACTAACAACTCCAATATCTTGTAACCAATCTCTTACTCTAAGTTTATTTGGTGGCTCCATATTTATAGGAAAAACATCTATCTGTGGTAAATCTTGAGCAAGTTTTTCAAGTGAAGGCATCTCTTTTTTACAAGGAGCACACCAGGTCGCCCAAAAATTTAGTACCATTATCTTGCCTTTATTCTTGGATAAATCAACTTCCTGAAGATTATTATCTTTAAAAGTTATATTGGTAATTTTTTTGGGTTTGTCGTGAATAACAAGATTGCTAGGAAGTTCAGTATAAGCAAATGGGTTATTAACAAATAAAAAGCCTATAAAAATGAATGTTGTGATTTTAAAAGATTTACTAATTTTCATATTAATTTAAATTAAAAGTAGCACAGATTATGACAAATAAAAATAAGACAGTTTGGTCGGGAAGATTTAAAAACTCAACTTCTAAATCATTTCAAAGAATTGGGGCCTCAATAAACGTAGATAAAAGACTCTACGAGCAGGATATTTTTGCATCGAAAATTCATACTCAAATGCTTATTCAAAAAAAAATTATCCCTGCTAAAGAAGGTAAAAAAATACTCAAAGGGTTAGATAAAATCAGAGGGCAGATCATAAAAGGTAAGTTTGAATTTAAAGAAAAATTCGAGGATATTCATTTAAATATTGAAAAAAAATTATATGAAATGATTGGAGCTTCAGCTGGCTATATGCACACTGCCAGATCAAGAAATGATCAGGTAGTCACAGACTTTAAGCTATGGGTCAAAGATTCATCTTTGATGTTGATTAAAGAATTAAATTCTTTAATGAAAAATTTAGTAAATAAAGCAGACAAGAACGTAAGTACAGTAATGCCTGGTTTTACCCATCTCAAAAATGCCCAACCAATTTCTTTTGCTCATTATCTTTTGGCTTATTATGAGATGTTTAAAAGAGATAAAATAAGATTTCAAAATAATTTGGAACTCATGGATGAGTCTCCACTTGGAGCCGCTGCATTATCTGGAACATCGTACAATATTGATAGAAATTTTACATCAAAAAAATTAGGTTTTAAAAAGCCAACAAATAACTCAATTGATACAGTTTCAGATAGAGATTTTGCAATAGATTTTCTCTATGCATGTGCCGTATGTGCAATGCATTTGTCTAGATTGGCAGAAGATTTTATCATATTAAATTCAGACGCTTATCAATTGATTAACTTTAGTGATAAAATGCTAACAGGTTCTTCTATTATGCCTCAAAAAAAGAACCCTGATCCTGCAGAGCTTATTAGAGGTAGAACTGGAATTAATTACGGGAAATTAAATTCTATTTTAACAATTATGAAAGGGCTTCCGATTTCATATTTTAAAGATTTGCAGGACGATAAAGCATTGGTATTCGAAGGGTTTGACACTTTAAGAGATACTCTAATTATGAGTAATGAATTAATAAAAAATGTAAATGCAAATAAAAAAAGAATGTTTGATATGGCAAAAACAGGATATACAACAGCAACGGACTTTGCAGACTACTTGGTAAAGGATAAAAAAGTTTCTTTTAGAGAAGCATATAAGATATCGTCAAAAATGGTTAATTACGCCGAAAAAAATAGAAAGAATTTGGATGAATTATCTTTGAATGAAATTAAAAAATTTTATAAAAATATAAATTATAATGTTTTGAAAATTTTTGATGTTAAAAACTCTATGAATTCAAAAAATTCTTTTGGTGGAACCTCCGAGAGAAATATCAAAAATATGTTAAAAAAATATAAAAAGGAGCTTAAATGAAATTTATTGTAATCCTTTTTATATTTATTTTTATGTTAGAATCTTGTGGAAAAAAATCAGAGCCACAGCATCAGGGATTAATTAAAAATTTTACAAAAGTGATTTAAAATATGTCCAATATAAAATACAAAAATAAAAATTTATTTGTAGAAAATGTTTCAGTAAGAAGCCTTGCTTCTAAAATAAGTACACCTTTTTATCTGTATTCTGAGGGCAATATTATTGAAAATTATAAATCATTTTCAGACAGTTTTAAAAATTCTAGTCCACTAATTTGTTTTTCAGTAAAAGCAAATTCTAATATTCAAATCTTAAAAATTTTAAAGAAAATGGGATCAGGTGCTGATGTAGTTTCTGGTGGGGAGTTACTAAAAGCTTTAAAATCCGGTATAAAGCCTAATAAAATTGTTTTTTCAGGTGTTGGTAAAACAGAAGATGAAATTAGGTTAGCAATAAAAAAGGATATTTTATTAATAAATGTAGAGTCAGAAAATGAAGCTATATTAATAAATACAATTTCTGGTCAATTAAAAAAGAAAACAGCTATTGGTATTAGGTTAAATCCAGATATCAACGCGCCTACACACAAAAAAATATCTACTGGTAAGGCCGAAGATAAATTTGGGCTCTCCAAAAAAAAATTTAATTTCCTTTTGCCTCAATGTTAAAAAATTTAAAAATCTTAAGCTAGATGCAGTAAGTGTACATATCGGTAGTCAAATATTAAGTGAAAATCCTTTTAAAAAAACGCTTAAAGTTTTAGAAGAAATAATTAAAAAGACAAAAATACACTTTAAATTTGTAGATCTTGGTGGTGGATTTGGTATTGCCTACAAAAAAAATGATAAGAAAATAAATTTAAAAAGCTATTCGAAATTAGTTGAAAAATTCAAAAAAAAATATAATTGCAGTATTATTTTTGAACCAGGTCGAGCGATCGTTGGTAATACAGCCATACTAGTAACTAAAGTTCAATACTTAAAAAAAGGCTCAAATAAAACATTTGCAATACTCAATGCGGGCATGAATGATTTTATGAGAACTGCACTTTATGAAGCTATTCATAATATTGTTCCTGTAATTAAGAATAGTAAAAAAAACAAAGGACCTTTAGAGTTTGTTGGCCCTATATGTGAAACGACTTGTAGATTTATTAAATACAATAAATATCAAAATCTTAATCAATCAGATTATGTAGCTATTTCTGATGTTGGAGCTTATGGAGCTTCTTTGTCGTCAAACTACAACACTAAGCCTTTAATAGCAGAGGTGATAATAAATAAAAATAAAGCTAGAATTATTAGAAAACAACAAAATATTAAAAGTTTACTTAAACAATAATGCAATTTTTAAGATCGCTTTTATTTAACATATTATTTTATGTAACTTTAATATTAGTATTTATATTAGCTATTCCAACTTTAATTTTACCCAGTAAAGCTACATTAATATGTGGAAAGATATTGGCTTTTATAATAATTTTTTTATTAAGATTTATTTTAGGTGTTAAAGTAATTTTTTCTGGGATTGAAAATTTAAAAAAGAATGAAAGGTTTTTTGTTGCAAGCGCACATCAATCTTTGCTTGAAACATTTATTCTTCAAGCTCCTTTGCAATTTCCTATTTTTATTCTTAAAAAGGAACTTCTTAAAATACCATTATTTGGTTGGTATTTGAAAAAAATTGGTTCAATAGACATTGTTAGGGACACTACAACGAAAGAAAATCTAAATTTTTTTGAAAAAATTAAAAATAATATTGAAGTAAGTAAGAGACCTTTATTAATTTTTCCACAAGGAACAAGAGTAAAGTTTGGTGAAAAAATATCTTTTAAAAAAGGTGCTGGTAGAATTTACGAAGCATTAAATCTGCCATGTGTTCCAGTAGCTTTGAATACAGGGAGGGTTTGGCCAAAAAATAGTTTTTTAAAGTATAGATACGATATTGAGATATCTTTTTTAGAGCCAATAGCCCCTGGAAAAGATAAAAATCTCTTTGTAAAAGATTTAGAAAATAAAATTTATTCTTCAATAGATAAATTAAGTTAACTTTTCTTTCTTCCAAAATCAGGTGCTTTAACGTCTTGACCTGCCTTAATAATTTCTTTTCTAACATTCTTAGTGGAAGAGAATATTTTAATGAGTTTATTACCATTTTTCTCAGAAATAGCTTTTTTAAAGTCCTCAATATTTTTAGAAAATTTATTTAATATTTTTATGATATTTTCGCTATTATCAATAAAAATATCCCTCCACATTAATGGGTCGGATGATGCAATACGAGTGAAGTCTCTTAATCCTCCTGCGCTATATTTTATTATTTCATCTTTAAATTTTTCATCAGTATACATTGCAGTTATTACAATATTATAAGCTACCGCATGCGGTAAGTGACTTGTAAGCGCTAGAATGTAATCATGGTCAGCTACACTCATGTATTTAACTTTGCTGCCTAAATATTCCCAAAATTTTTTTAATTTTTCAACTTTGTCTTTGTTTGAGTTTTTATTATCACAAATAATTGTCCATCTATTTCTAAATAAGTCTTTAAACCCAGCTAACGGACCACTTTCTTCAGTACCTGCTATGGGATGTGACGCTATCCAAAAAATATTTGTTAAATTTAAATTGTCAAATATCTTATTTACCTCATTTTTAACCGAACCAGTATCTGTAACTATTGCATCTTTCTTTAGTGAGTCTTTTAAAGATAATAAAACTTCTTTGTAGGAACTTAATGGTATAGCAAGAATTACTAGATCGGCGTCCTTTACAGCTGATTGAACGTCTTTTGAGATATTATCACATAAATTTTCCTTTTTAATAGTTTCAATTACATCTTTAGATTTATCAAAAACTGCAACTGACTTACTAATTTTTTTATCATTAATATTTCTTAGGATTGATGATCCTATTAAACCACAGCCAATAATACTTATTTTTTCAAACATTAAATTATCCCTTTAATAATTTTTATAAATCTTTTATTTTCAGAGCTATTGCCCACAGTAATTCTTAAAGAATTTTTTATTTTATACACATCCATTTTACGAACTAAAATTCCTTTTTTTGCTAACTTCAAAAAAATATTTTTTGAATTTTTCTTAATTTTATCAAAACTCACTAATAAAAAATTTCCATAGCTAAAATTAGTATCTATTCCTAGGTTCTTAAAATTATCATAAAAAATTTTCGACCATTTATTTACATGCCTTATTTCCTTGTTTAACCACTTAACATCTTTTATAGACTCTGCCGCTGCAAATAAAGCAGCCCTATTAATATTAAAAGGTGGTTTAATTTGATTTAAAGCATATATCAAATTTTGAGGCCCATATCCCCATCCAATTCTTAATCCAGCAAGGCCATAAATTTTTGAAAATGTTCTTGTTATTATCACATTTTTGGAATTTGAGAATAACTTTAACCCTGATGAATATTTTTTATTTTTTACATACTCGTAATAAGCATCGTCGACTACTAATAATATATTGCTTCTGAGCTTTTTTCTTAATAGTAATAATTCTTTTTTACCAATCATTGTCCCAGTTGGGTTGTTGGGATTTGCTAGGAAAACAATTTTTGTTTTTTTTGTCACTTTTGAAAGAATATTTCTAATTGAAATTTTAAAGTTTTTTTCTTTCGCATATCTAATATTTGCCCCATAAATTTTACTGTAAATTCTATATATTATAAAACTAAATTCTGGAACTATTACTTCATCATTTTTATTTATAAAGGCTTTACATATTAATTCAAAAATCTGATCAGATCCTGATCCGAGTATTATTCTTTTCGGATCTAATCTAAATTTTTTTCCAAGCAAGTTTCTCAAAAAGACACCGTCTGAATCAGGGTATCTTTTTAAATTTTTTGATACATTATTATATTCTTTTACTGCTTTAGGACTAGGTCCCAAAGCGGACTCATTTGCTGATAATTTAATTTTAGCGCTTTTCTGCTTAAATAAACTTAGTCCTGCAACATACTTTTCAGCATTAATTTTTTTTGGTTTTGGTAAATTCATATAATTTATTTAATATATAAAAAGCTTTAGTAATGCTAGTTTCATTGCATATGAATTTGACAAGTTTGCGACTATTTAGTATTAATTCTTGGAAGGCGCCGATTTAACCAAATTGCAGGCGCTTTATAAATGTAGCTAAACAGGAGATAGCCCGGTTTAGCTGGGCTTTTTTT
>MDTB01025101.1_pt1 | contig 10726 bp, 10 predicted proteins | sample 811161 | NCBI WGS metagenome assembly MDTB01 (sample SAMN05326650, study PRJNA326480) | marine metagenome | isolation source: seawater | place: Mediterranean Sea | collected 2009 | reverse complement strand
TAATCATTGAGCCATCCCGTTCCTAAACCAAGGCCCCATTTTGAACGTGTTTTTTCTTCAGCCCAACCACTTAAGGGCAAAAAAAGAATAAAAAAAAGGACGAGCCATAAGGTTCGTCCTTTTTTGTTATCGTGTCGACTTACTTGCACGTAAATCCGGCTTTATTCAGGTTGGTCTGAATACGATCTTTAACTTCTTCACAGTATTGGCTTCCAAAACCAGAAGAGGCGACAGACTTCGCTTCACCAAACTTAGTGTAAAAGAGTTCACACCCACCGGCTTCGGTTTTTTTGACTTCAATCACACGGGTGTCTTTATCCAGTGTGCATGAAGACTTACTACCGGCAGTGGTTGCAGCCTCTTTCATATCGGTTTTAGCATCATTCATTTTTTTCTCAGCATCAGCCATTGTGGGCTTAGCCTCTGGGTTGTCTGTTTTCTCTCCGCTTGTGCTACAAGCAGCCAAGCTCAACAGGGCTACAGAAAGTACGAAAAATCTTTTCACAAGTCCTCCTCATTTTTCGAATTTTAACGACATTTAATTTTGTCTCTTAAACGTTTATAAATCAGTATATGCTGTTGCGAGTCACTAAATAAAGTATTCCAACCTCGTGACTCTTATTCTCTGCCCCATGGAGTTTGTTCAGACACTGTCTTAATGTGCAGATCTCTTTGTGGGAAAGGGATTGTAATGCCAGTGGCGTGGAACTGTCTGACGATTTCATAGCGTAAGTCTGAAAGAAGTAAATCAGAGAACCACAGCTCTTGGGTCCATATCCGCAATGTAAAAATTAAGGCTGAGTCAGCGAAATCTTTAAGAACCACAGTCGGTGGTGGAGACTTTAGAATTTTATCGTACTTGGATGCTACTTGCATGAGCACTTCAGTCACCTTATCAACATCTGAGCTGTAAGAAACGCCGATATCGATATGAAGTCTGAGTTTGTTTCCTGAGAAACTGTCGTTGACCACTTGTTTGGTTATAAAATCGGAGTTTGGAACAATCATCACAACATCGTCACGAGTGAGGACGAGAGTGGAGCGCGCTTTAATGTCGAGCACACGTCCAGAAGTGTCTCCCACTTGAACGATGTCACCTTTCTTTATGGGGCGTTCAAGAAGAATGATAAATCCTGACATAAAATTTTGGGTGATGTCTTGCAAACCAATACCAATACCGACACCAATCACAGCACCGAAGGCGGTGAGGCTGGTGAGATTGATTCCAATGGAGCTTAAACTAATCAAGACTCCTGCAATGAGTACAAAGTAACGTGAGAATCGTTCGAAAGAACCTTTGATGCCGGGATCAATATCCTTGTACAGTAGGGTCTTGTGAATAAAGCGCTCTATCCATTTTGAGAGCCAGGAGAAACCAAAGATAAGGGCAAAGAAAACAATCATGACTTTGATAGAGATATCTTGCTGACCAATCTTTAAAAAAGAATGGTTAGCAAGGGCTAGAAAATTGGAAGTAATATCATTGAACGTCATGCTGTTTCCTTGTGTATCCTATCGGTCTTATATAAGAATTCTTTTAGTTAATTTTAAGTCAGACTGGCCAAGACATTGACCCAGTCCAGTTGAAGAGTCATATTAGCATCCATGTGGAAACCCTTTTTCTATTTACGAGCCATTCTGACGGCCTTATTTGTAGCGACCCACACATTGTTTTGCTCACTGCCAAAGTGATTTCCCATTTTATTTCCCCCCCCCCAATTAAAACTGTCATCCCGAGAGAATACTCTGACTGTCGTCCTGAGCGAATGCTCTGACTGTCGTCCTGAGCGAATGCGAAGGATCTAGAGGTCCTTCGCATTCGCTCAGGAAGACAAAGGATCCGTAAGACTGTTAGTTGCTCAAGGAACTTTGACTAACCACAAAGCCTCACTTTCAAATTCAGCGTCGGCAAATTCGACAACACAGACAATTTCACCGTCTGCTGGGGGATTGTACTCTGCAAAAGTAAAGGTGGCTTCATTGTTTAAAGTCGAGCGTTCAATCTCTGTGCCTTCATACTCTAAAAATATGGAGATGTTTATGCTTGGTGAAACCAAAGACTCATTGAGTTCACAGGTGATAACAGTGCCCGTTGCTGTTTTGACAGATTGAACAATGGCCACAGCTCTTTCGCTTTCAGAAGTTGGGTCCGCAGACCCCGAGGGAATCGATGATTTAACTCCACATCCAGATAGATATGAAAATCCCATAGCAATGATCATTAAGGTCAGCACACGCACGTAAAATTCCTTAAAATAGAAACCCAAAGACTTCTAACATTAACACACAGGGTACTTATCGGAATAAACTAGACTAAGGTTTATAGGAAACCTTTAAAGGGGCGCATTTTTTTTGCGTCCCTTTATGGGATTTTTTTTTACTTTAATCCGGCTGGGTCGTAAGTGATAGAGACGATAGACTCGGTTCCTGGAATGGCTGTGCCGTGGAAAGAAATCAGCATGGTCGCAGAATCATAAGTCCACCCATTGTCAGGGTCCATTGGAATGACGACACCATCAATTTTAACCACCACAGTATCAAGAGCGGGTTCTCTAGAAAGTTTAAAAGCCGTCGACTTTTGAATGATAAGATCAGTCACTCCAGCCATGACGTCAGTAAAATCGTCACAGAGACTTCCTTTGTATCCCCCTGTTCTATCAGACATGTCTAAGTAACGCTGAGCAATTTTACGACCACCAAATGTCGGAGTGGTGAGTTCGTCTAAGCAATTTTGATCAAGGATTCCCACAGTGTTAAATAAAAAGTTTAAGTTGGTTGGAGTACTGCCACTTAGGTTATAAAGAAAATTGTAATAATCTTTATCAACAAACCAATCAGGGTCATTCCCTGGGTCTGGAGCTTGAGCTGAAACATCATCTTCATCAGATAAAACGATGACGGCGAGAAGGGCTCCAGGTCTTGGAAAAGGTTCATCGAGATTGTCTTGTAATTGCATGGCGGTTTGAAGACTTTCAAATCCTCTTTCTGATCCACTACCAGTGATTCCTTGTAAGATATTTGTTTGAAAAACGTTTTCAAGATCTGGGGTGTCAGGTTTAATCACTTTAACGCCAGAGTAACTTGTCGCATCTGTACCGTCCCTAAAGCGCATAAAATTATAAGCCTTAACGGGATCGGGATCCGTGCTGCCTCGCCAAGCCTCTGTTGTTGTCACAGCCATTTGGTAATCAAAGTTTGTTTGCTGAAACTTCTGTATGAAGGAGGCAAAATTGTTAGCCACATTATCTTGAGAGGTCGCCATGGAACCCGAGTTATCAACAACCCAGAGAATATCCACTTTGACTGGTGTGGACGTCACACTTTGCTCAAAAGCTGCCTGTTCTCCACCTAGGTTAAACCCCGTATCGGAACCACAGGCTGTGATTAAGCTCAAAGCCACCAACATCCAAAATAATCTTAATCTCGTAAATGCTTCCATTTTGCCCCTCGCACCTTCATATAGAAGGAATTAAGTTCTCATCTGTCCTTTCATTTTAGGGCACCTAGCCTGAAGTCTGAAAAATAGCCTAATTCACTGAAATGCCTTAGAAAACAGAGGAATCGCTTCGCTTTGAGGCGGCCTATCTATCTTAAATCACTCATAAAAGGCTTTTTTTGGAGTTTTATTATTTTATTCAGTCGTCAACTTTTTAGCAGCTTTTGGCCGATTACTGTTTCTTTTGAGATGAATGTTGGCCCATGTCGAAAAAGTTATAAACATTTGAATAGAGGTTGCGTTTTTTTGTCGAACTTTTTACATAGGAGATTCACTTTTTATATTGGAAATGTATGCTCTTAGATCAAATTAACCTTAACTATCTGCGAATTTTCGAATCTGTCTATCGGACGCGAAGCATGACACAAGCGGCTCAAGAGCTTCATTTGACTCAATCAGGAATCAGTCAGCATATCCGTTCTCTTGAGGATTCCCTTGAAATTAAGCTCTTTGATCGAATTAAGCAGAAGCTGATTCCAACGGCCTCAGGTAAGGAGCTTTATGAAAACATCTCGCCCCAGCTTAAAAACTTAGAACAAGCTCTTCATGGAGTGACTTCTAAAGACCATATGCTTAGAGGAGAGGTGACCATTGGTATGCCTGTGGTTTTTGGTTTGAACTTGATCATTCCGCTATTAAAAGAGTTTGCTGAGACCCATCCTGATTTGAATTTCAATATTCGTTTTGAGCTGGGACACACTCTCAATAACATGCTTCTCTCTGGAGAGGTGGATTTTGCTTTCGTGGATGATTTTAATATGGACAGCCAGATCAAAACAGAAAAAGTCTATGATGAGGTTTTAAAGCTTTATTGTTCAGAGTCTTATATGAAATCAAAGAAAAAAGAGATGGCTTCTTTAAAAGGAAAGCAACTTTATGAATCTTTTGACTATATTTCCTATGAAAAAGGGGAGCCGATTTTAAGGCATTGGCTAAAGCAACATTTAAAAGCAGGACAGATTCAATTGAATGTTCGAGCTTACGTAGCGGATGCCTTAGCCATTTCTCGTTTTATCACATCGGGAGTGGGTGTTGGTGTCTTGCCAGGGCACCATGGTAAGAAACTTCAAGAGCAAGGCTATAAGCTCTTTGAGTTTGATTCCAAGGGTAAAGAGTCTAACAACAAGGTCAGTGTTGCCAGTATCCAGAACCGTACACATTCGACACCTGTTCAGAAAACTTTAGAATTTTTACTTTCAAAATTTAAGTAATGAAAATATTTATTTCTACTCTGCTTTGCTGCTTATTGAGTTCTTGTCTGAACTCTATTGAAAAGACAAGTTCTACGAAAACTTTTGGAGCCATGGCTGTCATGCAAGGAGCCACATCAGATAAAGAGGCTTTGTTCGTTGTGTCTGTTAGAAGACAAGACGATGTCCAAGTGCAGCTCCTTTCTCACGAGACAAAAAAAGTTATTTTAACAAGCTCTGTAAAATCCATTATTTATGATCACTCAGCTTGGAAGTTGATTCAGTTTAAGTTCAGTGGACTTAGACCGGGCACAAGTTATGGCTTGCGTCTCACTGGAGACTTTGGCAGTTGGAGTGACACGAGGGAGTTTTCAACCTTTCAGACAGGACGTGCTCCAAAAAGGATTGCTCTACTCTCTTGTATGAATGACGAGTACGACAAGACCGGTGAGATTTGGAAGGTGGTGAAAAGTGAAACCCCCCAAGCTCTTTTTATGATTGGTGACAACGCTTATGCTGATACTAAAATCAAAGGCCTTGTCTTTGGTTTAACAGCCAACAGCTTGTGGGATCGCCACATGGAAACAAGAAATGCTCTTCAGGTGTTCCGGTGGAAAAAACTGGTCCCTGTCTTCGCTACTTGGGACGATCACGATTTTGGCTCAAGTGATGGTGGTGAAAATTTTCCCATCAAAAGAGAGAGCGCAAAAGTTTTTTCCTCTTTTTTCCCAATGAATTTGAAGTCGGAGACTCATTTTAAGGGGCCAGGCGTGGCTCATAGTTTTTTGATTGGAGAACATAATTTTCTTTTCCTGGATAACCGCAGTTTTAGGGGGGGGGGGAAATAAAATGGGAAATCACTTTGGCAGTGAGCAAAGACAATGGATCTACGGGCAGATTAAAAAGAAAAAGCTCAACTGGTTGATCAGTGGTGACCAATTTTTTGGTGGTTACCATTCCTTTGAATCTTTTCAAGGCCTTCACACCACAATTTTTAAAAAATTCATAACGAAGCTAAAAAGTTTTAAATCTCCACTGCTATTAGTCAGTGGTGATCGTCATATGAGTGAGGTGATGAAGATTCCAAGTAAGGAGAAGTCTCAGCCCTCTCTTTATGAAATCACCTCAAGCCCCGTACACAGTAAAGTGTACCCAGGAGCGGCGGCTCGAGATAAAAATCCTTACCGCTTAAAAGCGATTGATGGAAAATGGAATTTCATTATGGTGGACCTGATCAATAAGAAAAAAGGCTACCAGCTTAAACTAGAAGCCATCGGCCATAATCACAAACGCTTCTTCACCCAGACAATCAGCATCTAGTTTTGTATCTTAAAGGCAGTTGTGTTGCGTATGCAGCACATTTACCTACGTAAAGACATTCTTCATTCCACTTCTTAAGGCTGAAGCTGTTGAGCCGGCTTCTTCAATGGGGCATTAAAAAACCAGACTGTTTCCACTGGAATCATTGAAATTTTGTAGGTGCCCCCAAATGGTATTCACTACCATGGAGTAGTTGTTGCGAACCAGAGGATGAACGGTGCTGGGTGGATTAAAACTAGCTGGCGCCGGAGTTTGGTAAATAGCCATATAAGTCACCAGAGATGCTAAAAAGTACAGTGTGGGCTGACCATGGGGAGCATTGTCTTCATAGAGGTCTGTAAGGGGAATTCCACTTAAGCTTGTGTCTCTTAATAGGCGACTGATAACTGGGCCCACAGGAATCATCTTAATATTACTACCCGGACGCGCTGCTAAAAGAGAATTATGGTATTGGGTGAACCAAATGTGGTGTCCTCCCGAGATGGTGTCGTTATGATAGCGGGCAATATCAATTCCTCCGGGGAAATTTCCATAGCCGCCCATGTCGGGCCAATTTTCATAAATATAAAATGGAATATTGGGGTGAGCTAAGCGAGATTGATCAAAAACAGAAAGTGTTGCTGATAGAGGGCTCACTGTTAGAGAATCATAATAGGGTTGGTCGGGGGCCTGGTATTGTACAAAGTTGAGTGGAGTGGAGAGAATTAAATTGTAGTTCACGTTAGAAAAATCTGTATTTTCATTGGTCGAAACCCCTGGAGTGAGTTGAAAGCTCCACTGAGCGCCAATATTACTGAAATCAGCATGACTTCTCATAAATCCATATTGTCCGTCGGCAGCGTATTGAAGCCCTGAAGCTTGAGCAAGAAGGTAAAGCCAGTGTGGTACCTTTTTTTCTTCCGTGGGGTCTGGAGTGTACTCATGATTGATCAAGCTATGACCAAAAATAAACATTCGAATATCAGTCACTGATGCTGATGGCGGCGGAGGTGGTGGATTTACGGTGCAACCTCTATGAACGAGGCTACCGTCCCAAGCTCCAAAGTTTCCATTGGTGCACAGTCTCCTTTGAACCACTCCGCTTCCACAGTTTTGTCCGTAGAGAACTGTGGGGTTTTCATAAAAAGTGCCGAGTTCGTAGTCACCATGGGGAGTGTTACCGCAACTAGAAAACCCAGCCACACTGCAATTGGGGTATGGATAATCATCCGATCCACTCCAGACAGAAAAACTTCCATCGCGACAGGTTCGTGTTCTGTCGATACCTTCGCAAGCGGTGCCGGTTTCTTGCAGATACATGCGAAGTGTTTCGGTTCCCAAGTGAGGTGTTTGACCACACTGGGAGTATTGTATCGGCGATTCTTCCCCGGGAGTGTTTTCCGAGCTACCGTTATTAGAAGTTTGTGAAAAGTTTGTTTGATTGGAATCAAAGCCATTGGAGCAATTTTGAAAAGGAAGAAGTAGGGCTAAAGCACCCAATAAGAAAAAATATCGGTTTTTTTTGACTTGTACCCAAATGACCCCCCAATTTTCCCAACCTCTATTTTATACAATTTTTAGAGTTATAGCAGCTCATTCATCAATAGTTCTCAATCTGAGTCACCGGGGCCTGCAAAAAACTAGAGAAAGCCCATCAAGCAGCTGTGTTGCATACACAGCACAACATGGCTGAATGTATGAGAGTCACGGACACTCTTTTTAAACTCTTGTGCGTTGGATCGGCTCCATATACGAAGCAAAGGATCTTCTAAAGAGAACTAAGCTTTTTATTGGATTGGCGACTGTTTTTGATTTCCTTAACGAGAACGCCGGCTCCATAAACTTTTTCCAAAGACTCTAAGATAAGATCACTGTGGACGGAGATTGCACGATTTTGTGTTTCATCAAATCCGTAGGCTCCACCTAGAGAATGGATATTGCCGTCAAAAACAAGGCCAACGATCTCAGCCTTGCGATTGATCACAGGAGAGCCCGAGTTTCCGCCAATGATGTCATTGGTGGATGTGAAGTTAAAAGAAGTCTTGGGCCTAAGTTTCTTTTCTGCAGTTATCCATTTTTTAGGAAGTTTAAAAGGTTCTCGCCCTGTTTGCCTGACGTAAACTCCAGCCACTTGTGTTGTTGGCTCAATAAACTTTCCTTTTTCCGGGAAGCCTTTAACTTTTCCATAGGACAATCTTAAAGAAAAAGTGGCATCCGGATAGTTGTCGGTGCCATAGATCTTGAAGAGAGCTTGAGCAATTTTTTCTTTATTTTTACTTAAAATGGGAGAGATTTCGTCTTCATCAATTTTACGAACTCTCCTGGCTTCCTTGTCCAATTTAAGAGCTAAGCGAATCATAGGATCCTTAGAGGCCATAATGGCTTTTTTCCCACCTTCAAAAAGTTTTTTTCGGTATTTAATATCTTTTAATTTACTTCCACGAACCATCTCACTAGCCAGTTCATTAGGAGATTTTTTACCAAGTATGAGTTTTGTAAAGCTGTGGTCCGGTGACAAGTGCTCCCGCAGTTTGGTTAAGTTAAACTCCATCATCGTCGTCTCTAGGCTTTTGTAAATGGGGGCTGGTGAAAAGAGCTGCTGTTTAAGGCGAGGGATTTTACTTTCTGTGTACTCACGAAGTCTTTTACCATTGGGCTTACCAGCTTCATCAGCATAACGAACAAGGGATCGAGCCAATCCAAAAAGTCTTGAGCCGTAATTAGAATAAGCAATATGGGTCAGCTCATCAGAGAGGTCTTTTTGAGTTTTAAGGGCTTGAGCAATCTTGTCCCAAGCATCACCATACTTCTTTTTATACCAACGGTTACTATTGACCCGGTAACGAAGGTCGGTCTCCTTCTTTTTGAGGCTGGCAAAAAACTTTTTATCTTGTAAGGCTTTTAAGCGACCAGAAAGAGCTTTAAAACCATTCTCAACACCTTTTAGGTAAGACTTAGAAATTCGGGCTGATTCTTTATCTTTTTTGGCAAACTGATCAAGAAGCCCTCTCATCTCAGAGAGTCGGATGAGGCTTTTTACCAACTGAGTGTCTCGGGTGTACTCAATAACGGAGATAGGCTCAAGACGACTGGTCCGTCCAGGGTGGCCAGTGATGAAGGTCATGTCACCTTTTTGAACACCCTTTTCGGCCCATGAAAACCAGTTCTTATTATCTAATGGTTTGTCGTTTTCGTAGACTCTTAAAAGAGTCATGTCTAGGGAGTAGCGAGGAAAATTGAAGTTGTCAGGGTCGCCGCCAAAGGATGCAATTTTATCTTCAGGCGCGAAAACCAAACGCACATCGGAGTAACGTCGGTACTTATACATTTTATATTGCCCACCATTATAAAGTGAGACCGTATCACAACGAAAAGTTTTGGCATCGGTGGCACAAACTTTTTCCAACTCTGCCATTTTTTCTTTTTTAGCATCACTGTAAGATTTATCTGTTTTGCCTTTTGTGGCCTTAAGCATTTCATCAGTGACGTCCGAGACGTTGACTAAGCGATTGATTTCAAAAGCGGGGCAAGTTTTTTCTTGGCTTCGTTTTTTAGCAAAAAAACCATTGGAGACAGCATCATTTTTTTTATCTGATAAGTTTTGGATGCAACCTCTAGCGCAGTGATGATTGGTCATGACCAATCCATCTTTTGAGATAAAGCTACCAGAACATCCATTGGCTAAGCGCACAGAGCTCAATTGCACATGCTTGGTCCAGTCCGATGTGGCTTCAAAAGCGTAACGACTTTTGAACTGACTTTTAGGAAGATTATCAAGAGTCCACATACCCTCATCAGCGAGTAGAGGTTGGCAGAAAAAGCTAACAAAAAGACAACAGATTAATTTTTGAAACACTTGGACTTCCTTTGAAAAATGAACAAGAATATTCCTAGCGTATAGAGAAAAGAGGGTCAATATTTTGGGGCAAGTATTTGCTGAATGGTAGCCAGATGCAGGTCAGGCGGTTTTAAGTGTTGGAGATATCAAAGACAACGGCAAAAAAGATAGAGAAATTGGTCTTGTGGACAAACAGAGGACTTTTTTGGTTGATAGCTAAACTGTAGTCATAAAGACTCACAGCGGTTGATAAGTCCCATCCCTCAAAAGGGAGAGTGTGAAAAAAGCCGTAAACAAAGCCAAGAAAGCCTGCTCTAGCATGGTAGGCTGGCCGGGTGGCGGTGGCGTACTTCGGGTCGACTTGATAAAAATACTGTTGATACTCGCTGGTGTTGCTAAAAGCTTCCCAGCGTAAAGTTAAGTCCCCCCATTTTTCAAACCTCATGGCATGACGAACACCGGGGCTAAAATTGAGCCCGCAAAATTGGGTCCGTGTTGAGAAATTAGTACAGGTATTTACGCGGACTGGAAAACGAAAAAAATGTATGGCTATAAGGTGTTCGATAAATGCTGTATTTAACCTGTGGACCGAGACTTAAAAGCCAATCCAGGTTTGGCATTCCCGCTCGAGCGGGGATGGATGATGAGTTGGTTGGAAATTGAAAAATAAAATTCCATGAGAAGTTTATGCGAGAACTATTAAAAACCCCGCCAGAAACTCCAGAGACACGGTCGAGTTTGACAAGGGTTCCCCGGTAAACTGGAAAGGGGAGAAAGCGAATTCGTCCTTGGGCCGAACCCGGATAATCATTGAGCCATCCCGTTCCTAAACCAAGGCCCCATTTTGAACGTGTTTTTTCTTCAGCCCAACCACTTAAGGGCAAAAAAAGAATAAAAAAAAGG
>MDTB01010759.1_pt1 | contig 10726 bp, 7 predicted proteins | sample 811161 | NCBI WGS metagenome assembly MDTB01 (sample SAMN05326650, study PRJNA326480) | marine metagenome | isolation source: seawater | place: Mediterranean Sea | collected 2009 | reverse complement strand
GGTTTATATGGGTGGGAAAATTGAAAAAATTGCTATGCCTAATCATTATGATTATCGACAATATAGACTCAGTCCGATGGACGCAAAAAAGAAATTTAAAGATAAAGGCTGGGATAAGATTGTTGCATTTCAGACCAGAAATCCTTTGCATCGTGCACATATAGAAATGACACTGAAATCAATGAAAGAACTTGACGCAAAACTTTTCTTGCATCCTGTCGTAGGCATGACTAAACCTGGTGATGTAGATCATTATACTAGAGTTAGATGCTATGAGCATATTATTGAGAAATATCCTAAGGATTCTGCAATACTTTCTTTACTGCCTCTGGCTATGAGAATGGGGGGGCCAAGAGAAACTGTATTGCATGCAATTATAAGAAAAAATTATGGATGCACTCATATAATTGTTGGGCGAGATCATGCCGGACCAGGTAATGATAGTATTGGCAATCCATTTTATGGTCCTTACGATGCGCAAGAATTGTTAAATGAATATAAAGATGAAATTGGTATTGAAATTGTGCCTTTCCAATTTATGGTATATACTCCAAATGACAATACTTATAAACCTTTAGAATCATTAGATAATAGCGAAGACTATCAAACAATATCTGGAACTGAATTAAGAAATATTTTAGATAAAGGTGACCAAATACCTGAATGGTTTTCATACTCTGAGGTTGCTGAGGAATTAAAAAAATCGAGACCTCCACTAAATGAAAGGGGTTTTACTTTATTTTTCACTGGGCTTTCTGGTTCTGGAAAATCTACAATTGCAAATGGATTACTAATAAAGTTCCTTGAGGAGGGTAGCAGACCAGTTACATTACTGGATGGCGATATTGTTAGAACTCATTTATCAAGCGAATTAGGTTTTTCAAAAGAACACAGATCATTGAATGTTCAGAGAATTGGTTTTGTTGCTAGTGAGATAACAAAAAATGGTGGCATTGCAATTTGCGCACCTATTGCGCCTTATGAGTATGATAGAAAAGTCAATAGAGAATTGATATCTAAAGTTGGAAGTTTTATTGAGATTTTTGTTAATACATCACTTGAAAAATGTGAAGAAAGAGATGCTAAAGGTCTTTATAAACTAGCAAGAGAAGGGAAAATAAAAGAATTTACAGGGATATCAGATCCATACGAGGAACCAAAATCTCCAGATATCGCTGTTAATTCAGATGGTACTAGTACACCAGAGGAATTGGTTGATTATATATATCAAAAATTAATTAATATGGGTTACCTGTTAAACAAAAACACTTAATAGATTATGGATTTTATTGATTTAAAAAAACAGCAATATAAAATTAGAGAGAAAATAGATAAACGAATCAAATCTGTTTTAGATCATGGAAAATATATAATGGGACCTGAAGTGTATGAACTTGAGGAAAAGCTATCAGAATATGTAGGTATGAAATATTGTATTTCTTGTTCATCGGGCACTGATGCTTTGTTAATCCCTCTAATGGCGAATGGGATTGGTCCTGGAGATGCTGTTATTACCTCTCCATTCACTTATATTGCCACTGCTGAGGTGATAGCGCTACTTGGTGCCGAACCTATTTTTGTCGATATATATGAGGCTACTTACAATTTGAATCCAGATGGTATTGAGGATGCAATTAAATATGCAGAAAATAAAGGGTTGAATACCAAAGCAATAATACCTGTTGATCTATTTGGATTACCCGCGAGATATCGATTGATTGATAAAGTAGCAAAAACCCATAACCTTATGATTATAGAAGACGCCGCGCAAGGTTTTTGCGGTTCAATTAGAGGCCAAAAAGCAGGGTCTTTTGGACATGTGGCTTCTACAAGTTTTTTTCCAGCAAAACCCCTTGGTTGTTATGGAGATGGAGGAGCTATTTTTACTAATGATGAAGAATTGGCGTACAAAATGAAATCAATTAGAATCCATGGTAGTGGTTCTGATAAATACGAAAATATCAGATTGGGAATCAATGGACGCCTAGACACTTTTCAGGCTGCTATTTTACTTGAGAAATTGTCAATTTTTGATGAAGAATTAAAATCGCGAAATAAAGTTGCAGATTACTATTCAAAAAATATAGTATCGAATTTTAAAAAACCTAGTATACCAAAAAATTATTTTTCTTCATGGGCTCAGTATTCATTGCTGGCTAATTCAGAGTATAAAAGGAATGAAATAATGTCTGCTCTATCTAATTCAAACATTCCAAGTATGATTTACTATAAACTTCCACTTCACTTGCAAGCTGTTTTTAATAATTTAGGTTACAAGGAAGGAGATTTTCCAATATCTGAAAAGGCTGCGAGGCAAATATTTTCTATACCGATGCACCCATATTTGGATGAAGAAAAACAAATTAGAATCATTGAAGTTCTAAATAAGCAACAAGCCTAAACTTTTTATGAAAAAGTATTTAATAACAGGAGGTTGTGGTTTTATCGGTTCAAACTTTATCAGATTTTTAGTTCAGAATGGACTTTCAAAGCAAATTATCAACTTAGATAAAATGACCTATGCAGGGAATAAAGATAACTTGGCTTCCATTGAAAATGATAAAGATTACCATCTTATAAAAGGTGATATTTCTGATCAAGAAATTGTTCAACGTATTTTGATACAATACAAACCAGATGTTGTTGTTAATTTTGCGGCTGAAAGCCATGTGGATCGTTCAATTGAAGGGCCAACTGAATTTATTCAAACAAATGTAGTAGGGACTCTTAATCTTCTTCATCAGTGCAACCAATGGTTAAAAGATATAAATAGTAGAAGAAGAGACAATTTTAGATTTATTCATATTTCTACTGATGAAGTTTATGGTAGCTTAGGTAAATCTGGTAAGTTCTTAGAAAGCACTCCTTATGACCCAAGTTCTCCATACTCTGCATCAAAGGCAAGTTCCGATCATCTAGCCCGTTCATGGTACAGGACATATGATTTTCCTGTTTTAATAACCAACTGTTCAAATAATTATGGGTCGTATCAATTCCCAGAGAAATTAATACCACTTATGATTATAAATGCTTTATCTAATAAGAATCTCCCTATCTATGGCAACGGATTAAATATTCGAGATTGGTTGTACGTTGATGACCATTGCCGTGCTATTCAAGTAGTTATTGAAAAAGGAAAGCTTGGTGAGACTTATAATATAGGCGGAGACAATGAAATTACAAATATTGAGATTGTAGAGAATATTTGTGCAATTTTAGATAAAGAAAAACCTTTACATAACGGGAAATTATATAATGAACAAATTACATTTGTTGCAGATAGGCCTGGACATGATTTTCGATATGCGATTGATGCAACAAAAATTAAGCAAGAATTAGGTTGGGAACCTAATGAGAGCTTTGAAACTGGAATTAAAAAAACTGTATTATGGTTTATTGAGAATAGAGACTGGTGGCAAAAAATACAAAAGTTAAAATACAAACAAGAAAGATTGGGTATGGTTAAATAATGAAAGGTATAATACTAGCAGGAGGAAGTGGTACAAGGCTTTATCCAATCACTAAAATAGCCACAAAGCAATTATTACCCATTTATGATAAACCGATGGTCTACTACCCTTTGTCTACACTAATGCTTGCAGGAATTCGAAATATTTTAATTATATCAACGCTTGAAGATATATCAAAGTATGAAAACCTACTAGGCGATGGGTCTTCCTATGGTTTAGAATTATCTTATAAAGTTCAACCCTCTCCCGATGGATTGGCTCAGGCATTCATACTAGGAGAATCATTTATTGGAAATGATGATGTATGCTTAATCCTGGGGGACAATGTTTTTTATGGTGGCGGATTACCAAATAAGCTTCAGCATAGTGTTCAAGAAGTGAAAAACCATCAAAATGCCGTTATTTTTGGATATTATGTAAATGACCCTGAAAGATATGGTGTAGTTGAGTTTGATGAAAATGAGGAAGCTATCTCAATAGAGGAGAAACCATTGTCTCCAAGAAGTAATTATGCCGTATCTGGAATATATTTTTATCCAAATGATGTAATTGATATTGCTAAAAATCAGAAACCTTCGGCTCGAGGAGAGTTAGAGATTACTGATGTGAATAAAAAATACCTTTTTAATCAGAGGCTTAAAGTAGAGCGAATGGGGCGTGGCTTTGCTTGGCTTGACACAGGTACTCAAGATTCTTTACTTGAAGCTTCCCAGTTTGTTCAAACATTGGAAAAGAGACAAGGAATGAAAGTATCATGCATAGAAGAGATTGCATTTCGAATGGGCTATATTGATAAAGCACAGTTAGAGACTTTAGGCAATAATATGGGCAATAGTCCTTATGGACAGTATTTAATTAAAATTGTAAAAGAAAAATTTTAATATAAAAGTTTAATGTTGAATACTATTATAAACTTCTTTATGAGCTAGGCCATTGCGAGAAATGGAAAAAGTTTTAGTTACAGGAAGTTCGGGTTTTATTGGTATGCACCTATGCCAAAATTTGTTAAATGATGGATACTTTGTTGAAGGTATAGATGATATGAATGATTATTATGATATATCACTAAAGGAGGCACGATTAAACATATTATCTGATTATGATAATTTCACATTTAATAAAATTGATATATCCAATCTTAAAGAGGTTGAAAGAGTATTTGATAAATTTAAACCTGAGAAAGTAGTCAATTTAGCTGCGCAGGCAGGTGTGAGATATAGTATTGAGAACCCCTATAAATATATTCAATCCAATGTTGTAGGTTTTACAAATATTATTCAAGCTTGTAAAAATTATAGTGTCGAAGGTTTAATATATGCATCAAGTTCATCAGTGTATGGAGGGAATAAAAAGACACCTTTTTCAGTTGATGATAGAGTTGATAAGCCGCTGACAATTTATGGAGCATCAAAAAAGGCAAATGAACTTATTGCATATTCATATAGTCACTTATACGATTTAAACACCACAGGGTTAAGATTCTTTACGGTTTATGGTCCGTGGGGTAGGCCTGATATGGCGATGTATATATTTGCTGATAAAATTTGGAATGGTGAAAAAATCTCAGTGTTTAATCATGGTGATATGAAACGTGATTTTACATATATTGGTGATATAGTTGATGGGATTAGGTCTAGTATAGAAAATAATTATTCATGTGAGATTTTCAATCTTGGTAATAATTGCTGCGAAAATATTATGGATATGATTATCTATATTGAAAAAGCATTAGAACGGAAAGCAGAAATCAATTTTATAGATAATCAACTTGGGGATGTTCAGAAAACTCTTGCAGATATAAATCATACTAAAAATAAATTAAACTATGAACCAAAAACCTCTATAAAAGATGGCATCCCAAAATTCATAGAATGGTACAAACTTTACCATAATCTATTATAGAAAAACTAGTAAGGATTTTCTTAAAAAATGAAAAGACCAATCCGTATAAAGAGAGCTAACACGGCTTGCAAAAAGAGATAAAGTCAGAATAAGGAGAGAGTTAATGCGTAAAAAAGCTTTAATAACAGGTGTTACTGGTCAAGATGGATCTTATTTAGCAGAAATACTTCTTGAAAAAGATTACGAGGTTCATGGAATCATCAGGCGAAGTAGTTCTTTTAATACCGGACGAATTAACCATATTATTAATAATAACCACTATAAAGAAACTTTTTTTTATCATCATGGAGACATTACAGATGCGAGTAGTTTAAACCGCATATTAGAAAAAATTCAACCAGATGAAATTTATAATCTTGCTGCCCAAAGTCACGTGCAGGTATCATTTGAAATTCCTGATTATACGGCTCAAGTAGATGCATTGGGTACTTTACGTTTCTTAGATGCTATTAGAGAGACAGGGCTTAAAACTAAATTTTATCAAGCCTCAACTAGTGAGTTATTCGGGAAAGTCCAAGAAGTTCCGCAAAAAGAAACAACTCCCTTTTATCCAAGATCTCCATATGGTGTAGCTAAACTATATGGTTATTGGATTATTACCAATTACAGAGAGGCTTATGGTCTTTTTGCCTGCAATGGGATATTATTTAACCATGAATCTCCAAGAAGGGGAGAAACATTTGTAACAAGAAAAATTTCCCGGGCGGTTTCAAGGATTAAAGAAGGGTTCCAAGATAAATTATTGCTGGGGAATTTAAATGCAAAACGCGATTGGGGGTATGCGCCGGAGTATTGCGAGGGGATGTGGAAAATCTTGCAACAGGATAAACCAGAAGATTTTGTTTTAGCAACCGGCGAGCAACATTCTGTTAGAGAATTTACGGAGTTAGCTTTTAATGAATTAAATATCCAAATAGATTGGCAAGGTCAAGGTGAAAACGAGGTTGGTATTGACAAATATTCTGGAAAAACAATTGTAGAAATTAACACAAAATATTATCGTCCTACGGAAGTTGATACTTTATTGGGTGATTCAACAAAGGCAAAAGAAAAATTAGGTTGGGAAGCCAAAACACCGTTTAAGGAGCTAGTAAAAAAGATGGTTAAATCAGATTGGGAAAAAGTTAAAAAAAGAGGATATTAATTGGACTTTTCATCAAAAATTTTCATTGCTGGACATAAGGGAATGGTTGGTTCTTCAATTTGGCGCTGTCTTCAAGAAAAAAAATATACTAATCTTGTTGGAAAATCGTCCAAAGAATTAGACCTCCGTAACCAACTAGAAGTTGCAAAGTTTTTTGAAAAAGAGAAACCCGAGTATGTTTTTCTTGCAGCAGCAAAAGTTGGTGGGATTATGGCTAATCATACATATCGAGCAGAATTTATTTATAATAATATCCAAATTCAGAATAATATCATACACCAATCGCATGTCACGGGTGTAAAAAAACTCCTTTTTTTAGGAAGCTCTTGTATTTATCCACGTAATTGTCCACAACCTATAAAAGAAGAATTTTTATTAACTGGGGAATTAGAGCCCACAAATGAGCCATATGCTATCGCAAAAATAGCAGGTATAAAAATGTGCGAAAGTTATTATAATCAGTACGGTTCTAATTTTATTTCAGTGATGCCAACAAATCTCTACGGGCCCGATGATAATTATGATTTAGAGTCATCACATGTATTACCGGCTTTAATAAGAAAGATATATTTGGGAAAATCTTTGGAAAATAATGATTGGGACGCTATAAAGTCAGATTTAAACATGAATCCTATTAAAGATATTGATGGAGATGCATCTATTACCGAAATATCTGAAACTTTAAGAGAAAATGGTCTTTATTTTAAATACAATAAATCATCTTTTAATATTGAACCTGAATCTGTTAGAATCATTCTCTGGGGAACAGGAAAACCTTTGAGGGAGTTTTTACACGTAGATGATTTAGCTAGGGCATGTGTATTTTTAATGAACGAGCTTAATGGCGAAGATTTATTTGGTGCCGGTATATCTCATTTAAATATTGGTTCAGGAGAAGAAATTGAGATTAGAAATTTGGCTAAATTAATAAAGAATATTATTGATTATAAAGGTAAGTTTGAATTTGATGTATCAAAGTTAGATGGAACGCCAAGGAAATTATTAAATTCAAATCGATTAAATGCAATTGGCTGGTCAACGACAATATCTTTAAAAAATGGTCTCAATTCCGTTTATAGCTCTTTTAAAAGCCATCACCTTTTATAATAGTAGTCATCCTTTATAAATATTTTAAATACATTAATATTAGAAAATATCTTAATCTAATTTATTTAACTACCATAATTCCTCCTGCCTATGGCTTATAAATGGAACTATTTAGCTATTGATTAGTTATGCAATATATACAAAATTATTAAAGGTAGTTGCATAGGTAGTTAATAGGGTAGTTGAATTATAAATCCCTTTTTGTAAATTCATTACTTAAAGTACTAAACTTTCATCAGCAGAATTATCAAAAAGGGGTTTATATTGTTATGAGTAGCATATATCGCAAGGGTCGAGATGGTTATTATTATTATCAGACCTATGTATATAACCCTGATAGTAAAAAAAGAGACAAGCGAATTTTTCATGCATTGGGAACAAAAGACTCTATTGAAGCTAAAACAAAACAAAGTGAATTGGATATAAAGTACCAAAAAGAAAGCTCTACTCATTCGAATTCATTAAATACATCTTACAAGTTTATCATTAAACCGAATATTGCTATTACTCTTGGATTACTAACCGTAGCAATTATTTTATTTTATTATTCAAATACAGATAATGATGATTACAATACTGAGAATCAAATTATTATTAAGAATCCTGAAGTCATTAACAGCAGAAACAAGTTTATTACTAAAAGTAATGAAGTATCTAGCAAAACTAAAACTTTACAAAAAGAAAATATTATTCCTCGACCCAAACTAATTGATAATAAAGTGGTTATTCCAAAATATACAATTGAGCGGGTGGAAAGGATGTCAGGTGTATTTGAACAAGGGAAGGTTTATGTTACAATAGATAAAAGTTATAGTAAGGAAAGCCAGCTACTTCTATGTGAAGAACTGAGAAGTCGTTTTAATGAATTTTCTAATATTGTGATTTGTATTTATTCCGATAATAAATCTGGTAAAATGCTCGCTGCAGGGAATGACGAAATTGTTAGTATAGAAGAACAAAAGCAATCTTGGTTGTCAATGTATACTTATAATTTGGTTGAAGGTAAATATTTTGATGATAATCCCAGTGGTTACCTTGGTATCAATTAAAAGATTAATATCTAGGAGTTAATAATGAAAAAAATATTTCAAATAATCATATTCTCTATGAATATTTTAATAGGCCAAACTTCAGAGCAAATCAAAAAAGCTAAAGATTTGATTGAACGGTCAGGGATGTCTGAGAACCAAGTAAGAGATGCAGCTAAGGCGCGAGGATACACAGACAAGCAGATAGACAATGCCATAAAAAAAGGGAAAAGCTCAAAGAACAAATCTGAAAACGCTGTATCAGAAATTACTAAGCAGGGTGAACTTCCAGATCTTGGAACGGTAAATGAAGTCTTGCAAAACCAACCGTCATCAGATGCTACAGATATTGCTTCTATTGAAGATGAACTAGAAATCGTTGATGAATCTGGGCTTGATATTGAAAAAAAAGGACTTTATTCCAACCGAAGATTAACTTACTTTGGATACAAAACTTTTGCAAAAGATCCTGGTTTATTTCAGGCGACATCAGTTGGTGCGGTAGACCCTGACTATCTTATTGGCCCAGGTGATGAAATCATTGTAATGCTCTGGGGCGAGACCCAGTTTCGCCAAGTACTTAAAGTGGATCGAGAAGGATTTGTTTTCATTCCAGAAATCGGACAAGTCTTTGTAAATGGCTTAAACCTTAATCTTCTTGAATCAAAACTTTTTAGAGTTTTCTCTCAGTCCTATGCGAGCCTTAATCCACAAGGTCGAACACCTACAACCTTTTTGGATATAAGTCTAGGAAATTTACGTCCATTACGAATTCAAGTTCTTGGTGAAGTCGCCCAACCGGGTGCCTACACAGTAAGTCCCTCAGCCACACTTTTTTCAGCTTTGTACTACTTTAATGGACCCACTACTATGGGTTCTTTAAGGGATATTCAACTTATACGTAACGGTAAAAAAGTAGCATCCATTGATTTTTATGACTACTTGTTAACCGGAAAAAAACCCAAGGATCAAAAGTTACAATTGGATGATGTTATTTTTATTCCTCGCCGATTAAAAACCGTTTCAATAGAAGGTGAAGTTAATCGAAATGGTATATATGAACTCAAGCCAAACGAGAACCTTTTTGATCTTGTAAAGATAGCTGGAAACTTGAAAATAACTGCTTATTTAGATCGTGCACAAATTGATCGTATCGTTCCTTTTGAAGACAGAGAAAAAATAGGAATGGATCGTATGTACACTGATGTAAACCTAGGAGAGACTCTTGAATCTAAAGATGAATTTCCACTTCAGGATGGTGACCATTTACAAATTTATTCTATACTCGATCTACGGCAGAATGTCGTAGAGCTTCGTGGGTCAGTCACGCGACCAGGGAATTATGATATAGGCGACTCACTCAAATTAAGCGAATTAATTAAAAAGGCGGACGGTGTTCTTGGAGATGCATTTCTTGGAAGGGTAGATATCGTTCGCATAAAGCCAGACTTTACCGAAGAATTGATTAAATTAGATCTCGGAAAAGCTTTGGAAGGAAGTTCTGATAATGATATCAGCCTACAGAGTTTAGATAAAATTCGAGTATACGGCACTACAGAAATGATACCAAGAACTTATGCTTCAATAACTGGACATGTTAAAGAACCTGGTCGCTACGCTATTCAAGAGAACATGACACTTTATGATTTAATTTTTAAGGCGGGTGGTTTTCTGGATGAAGAATTCAAGAAGCAAACCTTTTTAGAAAGAGCCGATTTAATTAGGATGAATAATGACAATATCACCAGATATATTGAGAGCTTTAACCTTGGAGAACTATTGGATTCTCCTGAATCAGGATTGGATTTACCACTGAAACCAAATGATATTGTTAGAATTTATGACAAGAACATTTTTATCAATAACAAAACCATAACAATCAATGGAGTTGTTCGTAGTCCTGGATCTTATGTTTTAAAAACAGATATGTCTTTAAAAGACTTAATTTTAGAAGCTGGTGGATTAAATGAAAATGTTTACAGATACCGAGTTGAAGTAGCTCGAATAAATCCATTAAATGATGATTTGGATGAATATGCAGAAGTAGTGACTTTTAATATGGATGAAAAATTTAG
>MDTB01230454.1_pt1 | contig 10727 bp, 19 predicted proteins | sample 811161 | NCBI WGS metagenome assembly MDTB01 (sample SAMN05326650, study PRJNA326480) | marine metagenome | isolation source: seawater | place: Mediterranean Sea | collected 2009 | reverse complement strand
GAGTTAAACCGGGAAGAATTATATTTGAAATTGATGGTGTGAGCGAAGAAATTGCAAGAGAGGCCTTATATAAAGCTTCAGCAAAATTACCAATAAAAACAAAATTTGTGAAAAGATAATGGCTAAAAAAAAAGAGGATAAAAAATTAACTAAAGATCAAGCTGAAAAGAAAATTTTAACGCTTAAAAAAGACTTATTTAATATAAGGTTTAAAAAAGTGAATAATCAAATTAATAATCCAGCTCAATACAATGAAATTAAAAAGAGTATAGCTAGGTTATATACAACAATTAAGAACTCAAAATGACAAAAAAAGTTTTAAAAGGAATAGTGACTAGCGCAAAAAATAACAAAACCATAGTTGTGGAAGTTACTAGAAAATTTAAACATCCTTTTTACGAAAAAGTAATAAAAAGATCAAAAAAATATCATGCTCATGATGAAAAAAATAAATTCAAAGAGGGTCAAGCAGTCTCAATAATCGAGTGCAAACCTTACTCTAAAAAGAAAACCTGGCAGGTAATGGAATAATGATACAGATTCAAACAGAATTAACAGTGGCAGATAATACTGGTGCAAAAAGAGTTGAATGCATTAAAGTTCTTGGAGGTTCAAAGAGAAGGTATGCATCAGTAGGAGATATTATTGTTATAAGCGTTAAAGATGCAATTCCAAAAGGTAAAGTTAAAAAAGGAGCTGTACATAAGGCAGTTGTAGTAAGAACAAGAAAAGAGATATACAGAGATGATGGTTCTAAAGTCCAGTTTGATAAAAATGCAGTTGTTCTTACTGATGAAAAAGGTGAACCAATAGGAACAAGAATATTTGGTCCAGTCACAAGAGAACTGAGAACAAGAGGGCATACAAAGATTATCTCGTTAGCACCGGAGGTACTATAAAATGATTTTGAAAAAAGGAATACAGGTAAAAGTTATTGCTGGCAAAGATAAGGGAAAAGTAGGTGAAATTTTAGAGATAAATAGAAGATTAAATAAAATAAAAATTAAATCAGTGAGTATAATTAAAAGACACACAAAACCTACGAAAGAAAATAAAGGCGGAATAATAACAAAAGAAAGTTTTATTCATCAATCAAACGTGAAAAACATAGATGAAAAGAAAAAAGAAAAAAAAATAGCAGGTAAAAAATAATGTCAAGACTTAAAACAACATATGATAAAGAGATAGCCTCAAAATTGATGAGCAAACTATCTTTAAAAAATAAACATGATGTACCAAAAATTGATAAGATAATTTTAAATATGGGATTAGGTGAAGATGGATCTGATGGAAAAAAGATTAAAGCATGTTTAGATGATATGGCTTTGATAACTGGACAAAAACCTGTGATAACAAAATTTAAAAAATCAATCTCTAACTTTAAGACTAGAAAAGGTTCTAACGCTGGAATTAAAGTTACTTTAAGATCACAAAAAATGTACGAGTTTATTGATAGATTAGTAAATATTGCTTTACCGAGAATAAAAGATTTTAGAGGGCTATCAACTAAAGGTATCGACAATTCCAATAATTACTCTTTTGGAATTAAAGAACATATCGTATTTCCAGAGGTAAATTTTGATAAAGTCGATAAGATTAGAGGTTTAGATATAACAATAGTTACATCAAGTAAGAATAAACAAGGGACGTTAGAGCTTTTAAAAGAATTCAATTTCCCATTAAATGAGAAAAAAAACTAAGGAAACATATGGCAAAAACAAGTGCGGTTCAGAAAAATTTAAAAAGAATTAAGCTCGTTAAAAAGTACGCTAAAAAAAGAGCAGCTTTAAAAAAGATTATAAATAATAGAAAGCTAGAACTAGCAGAAAGATTTGAAGCTCAATTAAAACTAAATAAGCTTCCAAAAAATTCTGCAAAGATAAGAATTAGAAACAGATGTGAGGTATCAGGTAGGCCTCATGGTGTATATAGAAAATTAAAAATTTCAAGAATTGCATTAAGGGACATGGCGTCCTCTGGTAAAATTCCTGGAATAACAAAATCAAGTTGGTAGGAGAAAAATGACATTTACAGATCCAATAGGAGACATGTTTTCAAGAATAAGAAATGGTCAGATGAGATCATTAAATTCTGTGGAAATTCCTTCATCAAACTTTAGAAAAAATATTTTAGAGATCCTAAAAAATGAAGGATATATAAAAGATTATTTTATTGAAAAAACTCAAAATAATAAGACCAGTTTAAAAATTACACTAAAATATTATGAGGGAGACCCAGTAATTAAAGAAATTAAAAGAATCTCAAAACCTGGAAGGAGGGTTTACTCAAGAGCAACAAGCATACCTAAAGTTATGAATGGTTTGGGGTTAGCTATTTTGTCAACACCAAAAGGGGTTATGAGTGACACCGAAGCAAGAAAAAATAATGTCGGTGGGGAAATAATTTGTAGGGTTTTTTAATGTCTAAAATTGGTAAAAAAAATATAATAATTCCAAAAGACTCCTCAGTAAAAATTGAGGGAGCTGAGTTAACTATCTCAGGTCCAAAAGGAACAAAAAAATTAAGTATAAATGAAAAGATATTTTCATCTAAATTAAACGAAAGTGAATTTCAAATTACACCTTTAGAAAAAAAAATTGATAAGAAAACCTCAATTATGTGGGGTACATACAGAAGTTTAATCAATAATGCAGTAAGAGGTGTCTCAATAGGGCATGAAAAAATACTAGAACTTAGTGGCGTCGGTTTCAGAGCAAATTTAAAAGGAGAAGTATTAAATTTACAAATTGGTTTCAGTCACGATGTTAACTTTAAAATACCCAAAGAAATAAAAATTACTGTAGAAAAACAAACAATAATCAAAATTAATGGTGTTGATAAAGAGTTGGTCTCAAAAATTGCTGCAGATATTAAGAATTTAAAGCCAGTTGAACCATATAAAGCTAAGGGAATAAAAGAAAGAGGACAGTTTGTTCTACGAAAAGAAGGTAAGAAAAAATGATGAAAAAAATTAATAAGAAAATAAAAAGAAAACTGAGAAATAGAAAAAAACTTAAAAAAGTAAATGTTAGTAGGTTCAGAATTTCTGTGACGAAATCTTTAAACAACTTATCTGCGCAAATTATTGATGATAAACAAAAAAAAACTTTAGTATCTGCTTCTTCTATAGAAAAAGATATTAGATCTAAGAAAGCAAAAAAAATGGAAAAATCAAGTTTAATTGGTGAAATTTTAGCTAAGAGAGCTAAAGAAAAAAATATTAGTGAAGTATATTTTGATAGAGGAGAATATAGATATCATGGAAGAGTAAAAACTTTTGCAGAAACTTTAAGAAAGAACGGATTGAAATTTTAATATGGCTGATAATAAGAAGATAGAAAGTGACATTAAAGAAAAACTAGTTGCAATAAATCGAATAACAAAAGTCGTAAAAGGTGGAAGAAGATTTGGATTTGCCGCTCTAGTAGTTGTTGGAAATCAAAAAGGATCAATAGGAATAGGTCAAGGAAAATCAAAGCAGGTTCCGGATGCAATTAAGAAAGCGTCAGAAGTTGCTAAAAGAAATTTAATTAAAATACCTTTAAAAGAAGGTAGAACTCTTCATCATGATGTAAAGGGAAAAAATGGTTCTGGAAAAGTTTTCTTAAGAGCTGCACCTGCAGGAACAGGAATAATTGCTGGTGGAGCTATACGATCTGTTTGTGAAGTTTTAGGCATACAAGACGTTGTTGCCAAATCTCTTGGTTCAGCTAACCCGCATAATGTTTTAAAAGCCTGTGTTAATGGTTTAAAATCACAAACTTCTCCTAAAATTTTATCAGCTATTCGTGGAAAAAAAATATCAGATATAGTTTTAAAAAGAGAGGTTAAATAATGAATTTAAATAGCTTAATTAAAAATAATAAAAAGAAAATTAGAGTAGGTAGAGGTATAGGATCTGGTAAAGGAAAAACTTCTTCAAGAGGACATAAGGGTCAAAAATCAAGGTCGGGCGTTGCAATCAAAAGTTTTGAAGGTGGTCAAATGCCTTTATACAGAAGATTACCTAAAAGAGGATTCAAATCTATTAAAAAAGCTAATATTGCTATTCTAAATCTTTCTAAAATTCAAAAAATTCTTGATGCAACTAAAAATAATATTAAAAATAACGTTGATCTTAAAACCTTAAAAGAAAAAAAACTTGTGAATAAAAAATTTTTAAAACTAAAGATTTTAGGAACAGGTGAAATAAAAAAAAATATTGAAATATCTGCGCATTTTGCTTCTAAACAGGCTTTATCTAAAATTGAAAAGGCTGGCGGTAAAATTAGCATAATTAAAAAATAAAAATTATGTCAAGTGAAACTCTTAATACAGCTGGTGCGTTTAGTCAGGCTAAAGATTTAAAAAATAGAATATTATTCACTATATTAATATTAATCATTTACCGTTTGGGCACCTACGTTCCTTTGGCTGGTATTGATCCTTCAGCGTTAAAAGAAATTATGGCTTCAAGTCAAAAAGGTCTACTTGGAATGTTTAACATGTTCTCAGGGGGAGCAGTAACTAGAATGGCGATTTTTGCATTAGGTATTATGCCTTACATTTCTTCATCTATCATAGTTCAACTTTTGACTGGAGTTTCAGATTATTTTAAAAACTTGAAAGAGCAGGGTGAGATAGGAAGAAAAAAAATTACTCAAATAACTCGATACGGAACAGTATTGATAGCCGGTTTGCAAGGCTATGGCGTTTCTGTTGGATTAGAAAATGCCGGTAATTTAGTTATTGAACCTGGAATGTCATTTAGAGTTATAACAACAATTTCATTAGTTGCTGGAACAACATTTTTAATGTGGTTGGGTGAACAAATAACTTTAAGAGGTGTTGGAAACGGTATTTCTCTGATAATTTTTTCAGGTATAGTTGCTGAAATACCTAGAGCCTTGGCATCAACTTTTGAACTAGGGAGAACTGGAGCTTTATCGGCATTAATGATAGTTGGAATATTTATTTTAGTTATTTTAACTGTTTTGTTCATTGTTTTTTTCGAGCGAGCAATGAGAAAAATACTAATTAATTATCCTAAAAGACAAGTTGGAAATAAGATGTATGGTGGAGAGTCTTCACACTTGCCTTTGAAGATAAACACTGCAGGAGTGATACCAGCTATTTTTGCTTCAGCTTTATTGCTTTTACCTATTACTATATCTAATTTTGGATTTGCAGAGTCCGATACTTTTTTAAAAATTTCTTCAATGTTTACGCAAGGTCAACCTTTGTATATGTTGTTGTACGCATCAGGAATAATATTTTTCTCTTTTTTTTACACTTCTATAGTTTTTAATCCAAAAGAAACATCAGAGAATTTAAGAAAATATGGTGGTTACATTCCTGGAATAAGACCCGGCGAACGAACTGCAGAATATATTGATACGATTTTAATGAGGTTAACAACAGTTGGTGCTTTATATTTAACATTTGTTTGTTTGATGCCAGAATTTTTAATTGCAAAATATCCAATACCATTTTATTTAGGAGGAACTTCAATTTTAATTGTAGTGGTTGTAGCAATGGATACTGTCACTCAAGTACAAACAAGACTAATGAGCTCTCAATACGAATCTTTAATAAAAAAAACTAAATTTGGTAAATAATTAATAAGTCAATGAATATAGTTATCTTTGGACCACCCGGAGCTGGTAAAGGTACTCAGTCGAGTCTTATAGTTAAAAAATTTAATTTACATCAATTATCTACAGGTGAACTTTTAAGAAAAGAAATAAAAAATAATACTAAGTTGGGGCATGAAATATCATCAATAATTGATTCAGGAAACTTAGTTTCAGATGAGATAGTAGGTGACTTGATAGAAAATTATCTTTCTAATAAAGTTTTTAAAAGTAAATTAATTTTTGATGGATATCCAAGGAATTTAATTCAAGCAAGGAATTTAGATCGTCTTTTAGATAAATACGATCAAAAAATAGATATTGTATTAAAGTTGTCAGTTAGCCTTGAAACTATTAAAAAAAGAATTTCAGAGAGAAAGAATTTAGAAAAAAGAACAGACGATAACGAAGAAATAGCAATTAAAAGGTTTTTAACCTATGAAAAAAATATCAAACCAGTAATTGACTTTTATAAACAATCTAATTTGCTTAAAGTAGTCAATGGTGAGACATCAATTTCTGAAATTAGTATTGAAATTAGCGACTTAATAGAGGCTATCAAGGGTTGACTTTAAGAGATTAGACAATATAAATACGCAAGATATAAAAACTCATAAATTTATGGCTCGTATTGCAGGGATAAACATTCCACAAAATAAAGTTGTTAGTATCGCATTAACTTACATTCATGGAATTGGCTTACATTCTTCTAAAAAGATATGTAAAAAATTGGATATTCCATCTTCAAAAAGAGTAAACGAATTGTCTGAGGAGCAAGTTTTAAAGATAAGAGAATTTATCGACGCAAATCATAAGGTTGAAGGAGATTTGAGGAGAGAAGTTTCAGTAAATATTAAAAGACTTGTAGATTTAGCCTGTTATAGAGGGTCGAGACATAAAAAAAAGTTGCCAGTAAGAGGTCAAAGAACTCAATGTAATGCTAGGACAAGAAAAGGTAAAGCTATTGCCATCGCAGGTAAAAAACTTACGCCTTTAAAGAAATAGATTTTAATGAATAAGAAAAATGAAAAAGTAGAAAAAAAAGTAGAAAATAAAGATAATAAAAAATCTGATTTAAAAAAAACCACTACTTTCAAAAAAAAGAAAAAAGTAAAGAGAAATGTAACTACTGGAATTGCGTATGTTTATTCTACTTTTAACAATACAATTATCTCAATTGCAGATGAAAGTGGAAATGTAGTTTCATGGTCATCAGCAGGAGCAAAAGGTTTTAAAGGTTCAAGGAAATCAACTCCATATGCTGCTCAAGTTGCTGCAGATGACGCTGGCGCAAAAGCTTTCGAACAGGGTTTAAGAACGCTTACAGTTCAAGTTAAAGGTCCAGGATCTGGTAGAGAAACAGCCTTACGGTCATTGCAATCGAGAGGTTTTAAGATTTTATCAATAAAGGATACAACACCAATGCCGCATAACGGCGCAAGACCACCTAAAAGAAGGAGAGTATAATGCAAACTACTACAAATGTTATAGATAAAAATTGGAAAGCACTAATCAAACCAAATAAGTTGGACATTACCAGCAATGAAGATAAAACAATCGCAAAAGTAATTGCGGAGCCACTAGAAAAAGGGTTTGGTCAAACCATTGGAAACTCTTTAAGAAGGATATTGCTATCTTCGATTCAAGGAGCTGCTGTAACAGCAATTCAAATTGATGGAGTATTACACGAGTTTTCTTCTATTAAAGGAGTTAGAGAAGATGTTACCGATATAGTTTTAAATGTTAAAAATCTCGCAATCAAATCATCATCATCCAGTGCAAAAAAAATTATCTTAGATATAAAAGGGCCTAAAGAGGTAAAAGCTAAAGATCTTACACTTGTTCCAGAAGTAGAAATCTTGAATCCTGAACAGACTATCTGTAATCTAGATGAAAAGACTCATTTTCATATGGAATTAATGGTAAGCACTGGTAAAGGCTATGTTCAGGCTCCAAAGAATAAAAGTGAAGACAGCCCTTTAGGTTTAATTTCAATTGACTCGCTATTTAGTCCAGTTAAAAAAGTTTCTTTTTCAGTAGAAAATACAAGAGCAGGAAGTGCATTAGACTATGATAAATTAATAATGACAGTTGAAACAAATGGAACTGTAGATGCAGAAGATGCGATAGCATATTCAGCAAGAATATTCCAAGATCAATTATCAATGTTTGTAAATTTTGAAGATCCTCAAGAAATAGTAAAAGAGGTAAAATCTTCTGAACCTGAATTTAATAGAAATTTATTAAAAAGAGTTGAGGAATTGGAATTATCAGTAAGATCTATGAATTGTTTAAAAAATGACAACATTATTTATATTGGTGATTTAGTTCAAAAAACAGAGCCAGAAATGCTTAGGACACCAAATTTTGGACGTAAATCTCTAAATGAAATAAAAGAGGTTTTAAATACAATGTCATTATATTTAGGAATGGAAATTCCTAATTGGCCACCAGACAATATTGCTGAACTCTCTAAAAAATTAGAGGAAAATAATTATTAATGAGACACGGTTTAGGATATAGAAAATTAAATAAAACTAGTGAACATAGAAAAGCTTTGTTTAAAAACATGCTAAATTCTTTGATAAAATATGAGCAAATAATCACAACTTTACCTAAGGCTAAAGAACTTAAACCTCAAATAGATAAAGTAATAACCATTGGTAAAAAAAATATTTTAAGTAATAAAAAAAGATTATTTTCAAAATTACAAGACAAAAAATCAGTGACCAAGGTTTTTGATGAATTGTCAAAGAGGTATAGTTCAAGAAAAGGTGGTTACTCAAGAGTATTAAAGGCTGGGTTTAGAACTGGTGATGACGCGCCAATGGCTGTAATCGAATTAGTAGATAGAAATCCTGAAGCAAAAAAAGTTGATAAACCAAAAAAGACTGAAACTAAAGAAAAGAATAAAGAAAAAGAAGTTCAATCCGAACCAAAATTAGCAAAAAAATAATTTTAGCTTCATGCCAAAATCTTATACCGTTGAAGACGATTATACAGATTCTCGTCTTGATAAATGGTTTTTACAAAATGTAATTAAATTACCACATTCTTTAATAGAAAAAATTATTAGACAAAATAAGATTAAAGTTAATAAAAAAAAAACAAAGTCATCTTATAGGTTACAAATTGGAGATTTAATAGAAATTTATGATATTTCAAAATTTAAACCTATTAATAAAGACAAAAAAATTAAATACATTCCTAAAAAAAAAGAAATTGGTGAATACAATGATTATGTAATAGAAGATAATGAAGATTTTATAGTGGTTAACAAACCAACAGGTATACCCGTTCAATCTGGCACAAAATCTTTTAAAAATATAATTGATATAATAAAAAATACTAAATATTTTAAAGATTTAAAACCTTTTATCGTTCACCGTATAGATAAAGAAACCTCAGGTATATTAATAATTGCAAAAAATAGAAAATCAGCACAATTATTCACTACATTATTTAGAATTAGGAAAATCCATAAAACCTACCTTGCACTAGTTTACGGTAAAGTTGATAAGTCAATTAAAACAATGAGGGATACCCTAGTTTATTATGAAAACAATAAAAAAATTATTCAAAAAGCTGTTTGTAATATAAAAATAATTAAATCAAATGATGAATATTCTTATTTAGAGTTAAATCCAATTACTGGAAGAAAGCACCAATTGAGAAAACAACTATTGAATATTGGAAATCCAATTGTAGGGGATGATAAATATTTTATAAATAATATTAAAAGAATTAAGACTAAAGCTCTTATGTTACATGCTTACAAAATAAAGTTTATGATCAATAATGTACAGTTTAATTTTAAAGCAAATTACAATAATTTATTTCAAGAATTTCTAAAAAAGAATATTTAAATATTTTTTATATTTTTGACAAAAATATCCGCTAATTGTTTTTCAAAATTCTTAGGTCTAACTCCTTTTTCATTAAATATAGAAGTTACTTTTCTATTACTTAAGCCACATGGAATAATTTTCAAATATTGATTTAAATTATTTGAAATATTTATTGAACATCCGTGATAAGCCACCCATCTCGATACTCTAATTCCAATAGCTGCTATTTTTTTTTCATTAACCCAAATACCAATATTTTTTTTATCTTTTTTTGCAAGAATCTTATAAATCTTTAAAAAATTTATTATGCTAAGTTCTATAATATTTATTAATCTTCTTATATCTTTCTTTCTTTTATTCAAATTAATAACAAAATAAATAATTTTTTGTCCAGGATTATGTAAAGTAATTTTACCCCCTCTATTTGATTTTATTATTTTTATTTTTTTATCTACTATTTCTTTTTTGCTGAAACTAACACCAGCTGTGTATGTTGTTGGATGTTCTAAAATCCATAATAATTCCCCTTTTTTACCATTTTTAACCTCATCAACTCTTTTATTAAGAAAAAGCATCGCCATTTCATAGGATATACGTTTTTTGCTTATTTTAATTTCTATACTCATTTAAATTGAATTTTACCATTTTATAGACTAATAGTCTCAAAAAAACTTTAAGAGTTAATTATGACTTTGCCAAAAACATCAGAAACAAAAAAAGTCAATCTAGATTTTAATAAAGAATTTATAGATAAATTTAGTCAAAATATTGAAAATGGAAATATCGATTTTATAAATCAAACTCTCAAAAATCTTCATGAAGCAGATATTGCTAATTTAATTGAAAATTTAAGTCCTGATACTAGAACAAAACTAGTAGCAATAGAGTCATATAATATAGATCCTGAGATATTCATTGAATTGAATGAGTCAATCCAAAGTGAAGTTTTACAACTACTTTCTATTGAGTCACTTATAAAGATTATTAAAAGATTAGAGTCGGATAATGCTATTAAAATTCTTGAGATCTTATCAATAGAAACAAAAGAAAAAGTATTAGAAAAATTACCACCTAAGGATAAATTTCTATTGCAAGAGGGACTAAGTTATCCTGAAGATTCGGCCGCAAGAATAATGCAAAGAGAATTTACTGCGGTGCCGAACAATTGGACTGTGGGACAAACTATAGATTATTTAAGAGAAGATAAAGATTTACCGGAGGAATTTTTGGAAATTTTTATTGTTGATAGCGATTTCAAACCGATTGG
>MDTB01182584.1_pt1 | contig 10727 bp, 13 predicted proteins | sample 811161 | NCBI WGS metagenome assembly MDTB01 (sample SAMN05326650, study PRJNA326480) | marine metagenome | isolation source: seawater | place: Mediterranean Sea | collected 2009 | reverse complement strand
GTGGTGAAATTGGTAGACACAAAGGACTTAAAATCCTTGCCCTTTTGGGAGTGCCAGTTCGAGTCTGGCCGAGGGCACCAAAACTATGAATAAATTTTTCTTCGTTTTTGATAGAAATAAAAAAGCTTTAAATTTAAAAAAAAAATTTCTTAAGATTTATAAGAATTATTCTATTCATTCTGCTAAAGCTATAATTGTGTGCGGTGGTGACGGTTTTATGCTTAGCAATATCAGAAAATATTTTAAGTTTAACAAGCCATTTTATGGAATTAACTGTGGTTCAGTAGGTTTCCTCTTAAATAAAAAAAATAATATGAGTTTAATTAAGAAAATTAAAAATTCAAAAACCAATGTTATTAATCCTTTAAAAATATCTGTTAATTATAAAAAAAATAAAATAAAAAAATTAGTTGCTATTAATGAAATTTCTCTTTTAAGACAAAGTAAACAGACAGCTATGATGAGTTTAAAATTGAACAATAAAAATCTTATTAAAAAACTTATAGGTGATGGAGTTTTAATATGTACACCTGCGGGAAGCACAGCCTACAACCTGTCAGTTAACGGCCCAATCTTGTCTTTAAATTCAGGAAAATTAGGAATAACACCTATTAGCCCTTTTAGACCGAGAAGATGGGCTGGAAAAATAGTCTCTAATAAACAAACTATTAAAATTTTAAATTTAAGTAATGATAACAAAAGACCTTTAGCAGCGGTAGCAGACAATATAGAGGTAAGAAATGTCAAAAGTTTAGAAATTAAATTAGATCAAAAAATCAAAATAAAAATTTTGTTTGATAAGAGTAGAAATCTTTCAAAAAAAATTGCCTTAGAGCAAATAAAAAAAAATAATAATTAGCTTAATAAATAATTATAAATATCAAGTGACTCTTTTTCTAAAGCAGAATTAAATTTGTAATCATTTTGGTTGTATTTTTTAAATTTAAAATTTAAATCTTTTGTATTTTTAACAACATTTTCTCCAATAAAGTTATTAATTCTAGTTATTACCGAATTGGTATTGTTACATAATTCTTCGTAAAATATAAAAAGAATATTATTATTTTTTTTAAAATTATTTTTTTTTGCAAAGTTATATAAATTAATCCATTGTTCTAACCAGTAATTAACATCATTTGAATTAAAATCACTTTGAAATTTAGCATTAAATATCATTGGTTTATGGCTTAAACCAAATTCATGATGCACTAAATAGTTCATATAACTTTTTGTAAATTTTTCTTCACTTTGAAGTTTAGTGAAGTTTTTGTGTTGATTAAATAGTGAAGCACTGTGATCCAAAGGGTTTCTAATTGACACTAAAAATTTTGCATATGGGAATCGTTTTAATAAACTTTTAATTCTCAAAAAATTATTATTATTTTTTGCAATATAATTATCAGATTTATATTTTATTAGACAGTTTTTAATAAATAATTCATAAAGATCTAGGCTTTCTTTATCTACTTCGTATTCTTTTAAAAAAGACTTAAAATTGTATTTCTGTGAGTCTTTCAAATTCCAAAAAACTTCTTCAAATTGTTCCGGAGAGTCCAAATTAATTAAAATATTATCTTTGTGTTTTCGCAAAACACTTTTTTTACTTTTAATTCTTTTTGATATGATATTCCATATATTTGGACTGATAACAAAAGGCATATCTCTATATGTATAGGATGCAAACTTTTTGGACGAATAGATAGTGTTAAGCAGCATTGTAGTTCCAGCTCTTGCAAGACCTGTTATGTATAATTGATGATTAATATAAGAATTCTTGGATTCTTTTTTATTAAAAAGATTTTCTATATCAAATAATAATTCAGGAACAATTTTATTACCTAGAATCAAGAAATGAAAAAGTTTTACTAAAAAATTATAATCTTTATTAAACATCGTATATTTGGTATTAATACATTTTCTAATCAAATATGGCTAAAAAAATTTTAATTATGGGTTTACCAGGCTCTGGAAAAACTACCTTAAGTCAGCATTTGTGCAAAGAACTAAACGCAGTATCTATTAATGCGGACAAAGTTAGGCGAGAAGCAAATGACTGGGATTTTTCCCTTGAAGGAAGGAAAAGACAAGCAAAAAGAATGAAAGATCTTTCTAAAGATCATATTTCCAAAGGTTATAATATTGTAGCTGACTTCATTTGCCCAACAGAAACGACCAGAAAAGAATTTAATGCTGATATAATAATATGGGTTGATACGATTAAGGCTGGAAGATTTGATGATACAAATGCTTTATTTGAATCTCCAAAAAATTATGATTTTAGAATAACTACAAAAGATGCTAAATACTGGTCGAAGAAAATATCAGAAAAAATTAAAAATAATCTTTAAATAAAATGAGCTTTGAAAAATTTTTGTATAAAAAGATTAATTTGTGGGTTTTGCTAATTATCATTCTTTTTTCTATTATCTTCTCTATGTTTTTTGGCGCTCTAGTTCTAAGAAGTGAAACTGCACAAAAAATTGTATTAATTCCAAAAAATATCAAAATGTTACTGTTAGATGAATATGATTTAGGATTTGCTAGTGAAAGGTTTAAAAATAAGAAAGGTTTAATACTAAAAAAGAAATTAAATTTTTTTAAAACAAAATATTTATTATTGTCTAGGTATTCAGGAGATGAACAACGATCAGTTGTAGAATTAATTAGTCTTTACGATGGAAAAAAAATACACGAGTGGAAACCTAATTTTGAAGAAATTAATAAAGAGTCGAAATTATCTAGAGATGTCATCAACTTTACGAGAGATCATAATAATAAAAGATACCAAATGATTCATCCTTATCTTCTAAACAATGGAGATTTATTTTACCACTCAATATATCAATCTCCATTAGTTAAAATTGATATTTGCTCTAATTTAATATCTACACTTGATATGTATACACATCATAGTATCGAGTCAGACGGCGACGGACTTTGGACACCTATAACCTATTTGCCTTCAAAAAATAATCCAGGACTGGATGAAAACAAGGGCTCTAAAAAAACTTTTTTTTATGATGATGGAATTTTAAAAGTAAATTTTAATAATGAAATGATATTTGAAAAATCATTTATAGAAATACTTGTAGAAAACGAGCTCTCCCACTTAGTATTCGATGGAGGCATACCATTTCATGATCCGCTTCATTTAAATGACATACAACCGGTTTTAACTGATGGTGATTATTTTAAAAAAGGGGATCTCTTCTTAAGCTTTAGAAATATTTCAACTATTTTTTTATATAGGCCCTCAAATAATAAAATTGTATGGTATAAAAAATTTCCTTGGGAGTTCCAACATGATGTTGATATAATTGATGATAAAAGGATTACCATCTTTAACAATAATAGGTTAAGAAGCCAATTAAATAAAAAAATAAAATTTAACGACTTAATTAGTTACAATTTTGAAAAAGATAAAACCGAATATATTTTGAAAAATAAATTTGAGGATCTAAAAATTAATACAATGGAAGAGGGATTAGCTGAAGTCTTAAAAAATGACTCTGTTTTTATTGAGGAAACCTCATCAGGAAGAATTATTATTTTAGATAAAAATGGTGAAAAGATATTAGAATACATTAATCGAGCAAAAAATAATAAGCTGTACAGATTAAATTGGTCAAGGATAATTGACTTAAATATTGATATATTTAATCAAAACTTAAAAGAAAAAAAATGTTTAAATGAATAAAATTTTATTTAACGTCTCACTTTTTATTTTCTTAACTTATGAAAATATTTTGTTAGCATATATAGGACCAGGACTAGCGCTTGGTACTGTTGTTGTTTCTATAGGAATAATATTAGTAATATTATTTTTGATTGTTGCAATTTTATATTATCCAATAAAAAAATTTTTTCAAAAGTACAAAAAAAAAGATTTATAAATATTAAATTAGAAATGTCTAAAAAAAAATTAAAATCAATAAAGCTAGTCGGTAAACACTTCTACCTTAAAATACTTAATTTAAAAGATGTAAATAAAAAATATTTATCATGGCTCAATGATAAAAAAGTTACTCAATATTTAGAAAACCCACAACAAAGATATACAAAAAAAGACTTAATAAAATACGTAAAAGAAATTAATTTTAATAAGAAAATGATATTTGCAGTAATTGATAAAAAAAATAATAAACATGTTGGCAATGTGGGACTTAATCCAATTGATGAAAGAAATAAAAGAGCAGGGCTTGGCGGCTTGATAGGTGAAAAAAAATATTGGGGTAGCACTGCATTTACTGAAGGGATGGAACTTTTAATAGAATATGCTTTTAATGAGAGAAAATTTTTAAAAATTGAGAGCGGTGTTTATGAAAATAACGCTCCGTGCATTATTGCTAGTAAAAAGGTTGGGTTTAAACTAGAGGGAATACGTAAGTGCAATGCTATTATTAATGGCAAACCGTGTGACACATATTTATTCGGCATAATAAATAAAAAAAATGAAAAATATAGCAGTTCAAATTAAACAAATTTTTTCTTCGGTATTGAAGATCCCTAAAGAAAAAATAAACAACAAACTTTCATACGTTAAATCTGATAAGTGGGATTCTTTAAATCATATGAAAATAATTTCTCAAATTGAAAAGAAATATAAAATACAATTTTTAATGAAAGATGTAATTGCAATGGAAACTTTTTCAAAATCCATTAAAATTACAGAGCGTTATATTAAAAAAAAACAGAAATAATGTTTAAATTTTTTAATTTATTTAAATGAAAAATTTTACAGATTATCTTCTAAAAAATAATAGAGATAATAAAAAAAAAATTTTTATTAATGGCCAAATTAAATATTCTGAACTCAAAAAAAAAATTTTATATATAAATAAAAATTTCTTTTCTAAATTTAAAAATAAACTTATTGGAGTTTCATTAGATACCTCGGAAAATTTTTTGTTGACCTATCTTTCAATTATAAAAAGTGGAAATATTGCCGTGTTAATTGAAAAAGGACTTTCAGAAAAGCGTTACTTATATATATGTAAAAAGTTTAAGATAGATTTTTTTATTACGGAAAAAAAATTGGAAAATAATTTTTTTAAAGATTTAAATTTTTCAAAAAATCAATATTCTGATTATTTAACTAAAAAAAAAGTTAATTTTTATAAACTATCATTATCGAAGAATATTCATAAGAATATCAAAGATGTTGCACTAGTTTTATTTACATCTGGTTCCACTGGAGAAAAAAAGGGAGTTATGCTAACTCACCAGAATTTAATTTCAAACACTAAGAGTATTTTAAAAACATTACCGATTAAAAAAAATGATATTGTTAATTTAATTTTACCCACAACTTATTCATATGGTTTATCAATATTAAACACTCATTTAAAAATGGGTTGCAATATATATTTACATAACTCCCCTTTTATTGGATCTGTCATTAAAGAAATAAAAAAATATAAATGCACATCTTTTTATGGAGTTCCATCATCTTTTGAATTGTTAATCAATAAAACTAACTTTTTTCAAAATAAATTTAATACTTTAAGATATATCGCTCAAGCAGGAGGAAATCTTTCTAAAATTTTTAAAGAAAAATTAATAGATAAGTTTAAAAATAAAGTATTCATTATGTATGGTGCAACCGAAGCATCACCTAGATTATCTTGTGTGCCACCAAAAATGCTTAATAAAAAAATTGACAGTATTGGACTTCCGCTCCCTGGCGTTAAATTTAAATTAATGAGAAGAAAAAAGAATGAATTTGAATTAGCAGTTAAAGGAAAAAATATAATGAAGGGATACTTAAATGATATTTCACTAACTAAAAAAAAAATTAGAAATAACTTTTTTCTTACCGGTGATTTAGCATTTAAAGACTCTGAAAATTTTTATTATATCACAAAAAGAAAAGACAAAATTATTAAAAGGTTCGGATTTAAAATAAATTTAAATTATATTGAAAATCACATTAGAAATATAAAATTAGTAAAGAATGCTAAAATATTTTTTAATTCATCAAATGAGCTTATACTTATAATTCAGACATCTAAAAGACCCAAAAGTATTGTAATGGAACAAGTTGATTTAATTTTTTCAAAAAAATTTACAACTTATGAATATCCTGATAAAATAATTATAATTAATAAAAATTTTAATAAATTTAATAAAAAAATTTCTTTAGTGGATATATATAATAAGTTTCAAAATGAATAAAATGCTTACAAACAAAACTTGTATTATTGTAGGAGCATCTGGTGAGATAGGTTTAAATTGTTCACAATTATTTTACGATCAGGGTGCAAAATTGATATTAATTTATAATAAGAACTTTAAGATGATAAAACAATTTAATAAAAATAAAAAAAATATTTATTCTTTTAAATGCAACTTATCAAAAGAAAAAGATGTAAAAAATGTATTTAAAAAGATTATTAAACAATTTCCTGAAATAAATGTTTTGGTAAATGCTGCTGGTGTAATGGATATGCAAAATTTTTTTGTAGGTGATAACTTAAAAAATTTAAAAAATCATTTTAATGTAAATATTCATAGCACGATATTAATAACTAAGTTAATTTCAAGGAGTATGATAAGAAGTGAAAATCCAAGTATAATTAATATTTCTTCTGTTGCTGCAAATCATGGTATCTTATCTTTATCAAATTACTCATCATCTAAAGGCGCCTTAAAGTCTTTTACAATTTCTTCTGCAAGAGAACTCGGTCCTTTTGGTGTAAGAGTAAATTGTATTAGTCCCGGAATTATCAAAACAAAATTACACAAAAATAACAAATTGGATAAATTTAAAAAAAATATAACTCTAGAGAGGTTAGGGAGTCCAAGAGAAGTTGCCAATGTAGCTTTGTTTTTAGCTTCACATTTCTCGTCATATATTAACGGTCAAGATTTGAAAGTCGACGGTCAGTTAAAAGTTTTTTAATTAATGAAGAGAAAAACTCAATTTAAGGTATCTAAAAAAAATATAATAAATTTTTGTAAAACTACAAAAGATAATAATATCTTGCATACACAAAATTATTATAAGGTTAAAAACAATAAATTTAAAAATATTGTTGTCCCTGGCATCTTTTTAATATCTAAAATAAATCAAATAATAAGCAAAAAATATCGAGGAGCTGTTTTGATTGATTTAGTCTCTAATTTTAAACAACCCGTTTATGTTAATGAGACTAATTGGATAAATCATAGAATTAAGATTATTAATAAAAAGAATAATATATTTTGTTTAAGTGCAGAAATTAAAAATAAAAGTAAAATCAAAGCTTTTATTAAATTAATCTATATAGTTTCAAGCAAATAAATATAATTAAAGTGTTTTTAAATGTTAAAAATTGAATTTTTAAAGAATATAATGTATGTTCAAAAAATGAACATATTGATGATTGATGATATTAAATTTAAAAAAAATTAAACCTTACTCAGGTGATAAAAAAAAACAAAATGAGTTTTTTTGTAGAAATTTAAAACAACTAACTAGACATCATTTTTCAAATTCTAATGAATACAAAAAATTTTTGATTAAAAGCAATTACAATCTTAATAATAATAGTTTAGAAAAATTTCCTTTTTTACCATCAAATATATTCAAAGAAATTGAATTGAAGAGTATAAATTCAAAAAAGATTTACAAGATTCTTACATCATCTGGAACATCAGGAAAAAAATTATCAAAAATATTTTTAGATAGAAACAACGCACAAAATCAAATTATAGCTTTGTCAAAACTTATAGAAACTATTTTAGGAGAAAAGCGCTTACCAATGCTAATAATAGATCAAAATCCTAAAAATAATTCTTATACATTTTCAGCAAGAGTTACCGCAATAAATGGTTTTTCAATTTTTGGATATGATTACACATATTTATTTAACTCAAAAAAAGAAATTAATCATACAAAATTAAAGATTTTTTTAAAAAGATATTCAGGAAAGCCATTTTTTGTGTTTGGATTTACAAGTCTAGTTTATAAAAGTTTTTTTGAAGCTTTAAAAGAATATAATTATAATTTTGATGGAGGAATTCTTCTTCACGGAGGAGGGTGGAAAAAATTAGAAATAAATAAAATTGATAATAAAAAATTTAAAAAATTTTTATTAAAAAGATATAATTTTAAAAATATTTATAATTATTATGGAATGGTTGAACAAACAGGTTCTATATTTTTAGAATGTAAATATTGCTCATGCTTTGTTACTTCTTCTTACTCAAATGTTCTTATAAGAGATAAAAATTTTAATATAGTTAAAGATGGAAAAGAAGGGCTTATTCAATTGTTTTCTCTTCTTCCTACCAGTTATCCTGGTCACAGTATAATCACCGAAGACTTGGGGTTAATAGTAAATAAAGATAATTGTGTATGCTCATCTCAAGGAAAAAGATTTAAAGTTTTAGGTAGAGCAAGCATGGCAGAAATTAGAGGGTGCAGTGACACAATATAATTTTTTTAAAAATGTCAAAGTAATTGTTGGTGATAAAATTGTTTATAACAATATTCAAGAACCATATAATGAAAATATTCTAAATTTTTTAGAAGAATTATCGAAAAGGCTTAGCAAAATCAAAAATGTTGCAAAATATCCAGATATTCTTGCTGCTGCTTTTTTTTGTAGGAAAGCAAATCTCATTAATAAGAAAAAAGATTTTTTAAAATTTAATGAATTCAGGGTTGGACTTGGTTTAACAATGCATATTTCTCCATCCAATACACCAATAAATTTTTTCTATACTTTAATATTTGGCCTTATTACGGGAAACACAAATATTGTAAAAGTACCTTCAAATCCATTTCCTCAAATTGATTTAATATGCAAAACTATAAATGAATTATTGAAAAAAAAATTTAAGTATTTAACAAAATATATTAAAATAATCAGATACGACAAAAATAATAAAGAATTTATTAATAAAATTTCTCTAATTTGTGATGCCAGAGTTATTTGGGGTGGCGATGAAACAATTAATGAAATTAGAAAAAATAGTTTGAAGCCGAGGGCTTTTGATGTCTCTTTTGCAGATAGATATTCTTTATGTATAATTAACACAAAAAAATTTCTAGACTTAAATCAAAATCAAAAACAAAAAATTATAAATAATTTTTATAATGATACTTTTATTTTAGATCAAAATGCATGTTCTTCTCCACACTTAGTTCTTTGGGAAGGAGGAGGCTCAAAAAAAGCTAAACAATTATTCTGGAATTTGTTAGATAAAACTACTAAATCGAAATATCAATTATTTGAGTCTTCAGCAGTAGATAAATACACTCAAATCTGTAAAAGTTTAATGCAAAATACTAATATCAAAAAATATACATTTTTTGGTAACACTCTTTCGGCACTCGAGTTAAAAAAAATTGATAACAAAATTGTAGATTATAGAGGTCAGTGGGGATATTTTTTTGATTACGATCTAAAAAAGATAAGTGATTTCAAATTTTTACATTCAAAAAAAATTCAAACTATTACTTACTTTGGTTTCAATCCAAAGTTAATTAAAAATATTATTTTGAAGTATAATTTATCAGGTATTGATCGATTAGTTCCAATTGGTCAAGCTTTGGATTTAAGTTTTATCTGGGACGGATACGATATTAATAAAATTTTAACTAGAGTGATAGATATAAAATAGCTTAATAATTTTTCTTGGTGCCCTCACACGGACTCGAACCGCGAACCTATTGATTACAAATCAATTGCTCTACCAATTGAGCTATGAGGGCTTAATGTTTCTTAAAATATATTTGAGTAAAAAACAATATAATTTATAGAATTCTTGTTATTTAATTGATTGATAAATATGATGGCAAACAACTGAGACTGTATTTGAGATATTTAAGCTTTCAATATTATTATTCATATTGACTCTAAAACTAAAATCAGAATTTTCTAAAGTTTTAGCTTTAATTCCATAGCCTTCTGATCCAAAAAGTAAAACATTTTTCCCATTCCAATTATTTTGCGCAAAGTCTTTCTTAGCACTTATATCAAATGCACTAACCCAAAAATCCCTAGTTTTCAAAAATTTTAAACTAGTATTTATGTTAGCAACTTTGAAAATCTCTATATGTTCAGTTCCGCCGCTAGCACTTTTATATAAAAGTTTACTTTTAGATGGAAAAGATCTTTCCTTTACAATTATACCATCAATATTAAAAGCCACAGCACTTCTTATTATAGAGCCAATATTTCTGGGATCTGTTACTCCTTCAAGAGCAATAAAATTAATATTTTTTTTATTATTTTCAATTATAAACTCCTTTAAAGTTACTTCTTCTAATTGTTCCACCTCAGCAACTAGACTTTGATGAGCAGTTTCGTCTCTACCACAAAGATTATCTAATTCTTTTTTTGATTTATAAAAAACATTTATTTTTTTAAATAGATTTAAGTTTTGATTTTCTCTATTAAGTTTTTTTTGAGCATCTTCAGTTAAAAAAACTCTTTCTATCTTTCTATTAGGATTTTTTAGAGCCTCTAAAACAGCATGTTTTCCTACAATTAAAAAGGTTGTTTTTTTCATGTTTTATAAGGTTAAATCCTCTATTTATTAGCATATTTTAAGGTAAAATGATTTATTGCAATTATTATTCAAATGCTTATAAAACGCTTGTTGTTATATGCTTTTTAAGTTAGTGGGTATCCCTAAGAATTAAGGAGGGGTACCAAAGCGGTCAAATGGGGCGGGCTGTAAACCCGTTGACTTCGGTCTTCGAAAGTTCGAATCTTTCCCCCTCCACCAACTTAAAG
>MDTB01202548.1_pt1 | contig 10728 bp, 13 predicted proteins | sample 811161 | NCBI WGS metagenome assembly MDTB01 (sample SAMN05326650, study PRJNA326480) | marine metagenome | isolation source: seawater | place: Mediterranean Sea | collected 2009 | reverse complement strand
AGGCTATTTATAAGGTAATTTTTATTGGTTTGGCCTCACTTACTTTTCCGCATATATTGCTGGAATATCTTTTGGAGAAAAATGAAAAACGAACTTAAAATACTTTTAGCATCACCTAGAGGCTTTTGTGCAGGTGTAGATAGAGCTATAGAGATAGTTAACAAAGCTCTAGATAAATATGGTTCCCCTGTTTATGTAAGACATGAAATTGTTCATAATAAACAAGTTGTTGAAGACCTAAAGAAAAGAGGTGCGATATTTGTAGAAGAATTATCTGAAATCAAAGACGTTACTCGACCTGTAATATTTTCTGCTCATGGTGTGCCCAAAAAAGTTCCAGAAGAAGCTAAATTAAAAAATTTATCTTATGTGGACGCTACTTGTCCTTTAGTTTCAAAAGTTCACAGAGAGTCAGAACAACTTTACAAAAATGGTTATGACATTATCTTGATAGGGCATAAAAATCACCCAGAAGTAGTTGGGACTATGGGGCAGTTACCTCTAGGAAGTATAAAACTTATAGAAACTGTAAATGATGTTAAATCTTTAGATAAAAGTGCTTTTCAAAAACCATTGGCCTATATAACTCAAACAACTCTTTCAGTAGATGATACTGCAGATATAATCAAATTCTTAAAAATTAAATTTCCTCTAATTAAGGGCCCAATAAAAGAGGACATTTGTTATGCTACTACTAATAGACAGAAGGCAGTTAAAAAAATAGCTCCAGAATGTGACATGTTTTTTATAATAGGAAGTAGAAATTCATCAAATTCGGTTAGATTAGTAGAGGTTGCAAAAAAAGCTGGATGTGAAAATTCGACTTTAATGCACTATGGAAAAGAACTGCCTGTTGAAGAAATTAAAAAATGTAAAAAAATAGGTATATCTTCAGGTGCATCGGCACCAGAGGAGTTGGTTCAAAACTTGATAAATAATATTAGAAAAAACTGCAATGTCTCTATAGAAGAAATTGTTGTTGCGGAAGAAAAAGTAGTTTTCAAACTACCAAAAGAATTACATTAATGGCAGTTTATACAAAATTTACAGAAGAAAATATCAAATCAATTTTGTCTAAATATTCGATAGGCAATTTAAAAAATTTTAAAGAAATACAAGAAGGTATTGAAAATACAAATTATTTTTTATTAGTTAATGATAAAAAATATATTCTAACTATTTATGAAAAAAGAGTGAAAGTGGAAGATCTGCCTTTTTTTTCTAAATTAATGACAGATTTAAATAAATCTGGTTTTGAGTGTCCGATACCAATTCTAAACACAGATAATAACCCTGTTACAGAATTTAAGAATAAAAAACTTATGATTGTTAGCTTTATTGAAGGTAAAGCAAAAAAAATTTTAAGTCCAGAAAACTGTAAATCTGTTGGTATTAAGACTGCAAAGATGCACGAAATAACGAAAAAATTTAAAATAAAAAGAAAAAATGACCTGTCTATACAGTCGTGGAGAAAATTATTTGACTCTATAAAGGATAAATCTGTAAAAATTCACAAAGAATTACCAAAACTTATTGAAACAAATTTGTTGGATGTTGAAAAAAACTGGCCTATTGATTTGCCTGAGGGAATAATTCACGCTGATTTATTTAATGATAATATATTTTTTAAAGAAAATAAATTCAGTGGGATTATTGATTTTTACTTTTCTTGTAACGACTTTTATGCATTTGAAATTGCTATATGCTTTAACGCTTTATGTTTTGAAGGTAGTCAAAATAACTTAAGCTTCAATGTAACAAAGGCTAAAAATTTCATAGATGGTTATAATGAAGTAAGAAAATTAAGTGAAAAAGAGATGAAATACATAAAAGTGCTATCACAGGGATCTGCTTTAAGATTTCTTCTTACTAGAGTTTTTGACGCTTTAAACACTGTGGAAGGAGCAATTGTTAAAGTAAAAGATCCAATGGAATATTTAAAAAGATTAGAATTTCATAAAAATTCAAAAAATTTTGAGGATTATTTTTTTTAATGAAATATATAATTTATACAGACGGTGCTTGCTCCGGGAATCCTGGTCCAGGTGGATGGGGTGCAGTAATTTTTGATAAAGATAATAATCAAAAAAATATCTCTGGAAATGCAAAAAATACTACTAACAATAGAATGGAATTAATGGCTCCTATTATGGCGTTAAAAAAGATTAAAACTAATTCAGAAGTTATAATTTATACAGATTCAACTTATGTCAAAAATGGTATTACTGAATGGATTAAAAAATGGACAAGGAATGAATGGAAAAATGCAAGAAAACAGCCAGTTAAAAATAAGGATCTTTGGATTAAATTAGACAACCTTTGTAAAGATAATAAGATTATTTGGAAATGGGTCAAAGGTCATTCAAATAACAAATATAATAATTTGGCGGATGAATTGGCTACCCAGTCCATAAAGTAAAAATTTAATATTAAATATCTTTTATAAAATTTTCAGCTGCAGATATTTCGCAAACACCAGTGTCGTCTTCTTCTTTAATTTTTTTTATAATTTCATTTTCAATAAGCATAGTGTATCTGACAGATCTGATTCCAAGCCCCTTTTCAGATTTATCTACTTCAGCGCCAATTGACTTAGTGAATTTACAAAAAGGATCAGCGGCCATAAATATTTTATCTTGAACGTTTTGATTTTCGCCCCATGCTTTCATTACATTAGGATCATTTACTGAAATACAAACTATTTTTGTAACTCCTTTCTTCTTAGCTTCCTCAAAATTAGTAACATATCCAGGTAAGTGTTTTGCTGAACATACTTTTGTAAAAGCACCTGGTACTCCAATTATAATTACTTTATGATTTTTAAACAATGCTGAACTTTTAATTTTTTTTGGTCTGCCGTCATCTAAATAAAAAAAATCTGCTAAGGGTAATTTTTCACCTTCTTTAATTTTCATAATACTTTTTCTAAAATGTAGTTTTTAATTTTTGAAAGATTATTTCCAACTATATCAAATTTTTCCTCTTTATCTACAATATTTAATAATTGCGTTGGTGCATTGATTTCTTTACCGGTTGCTTTTTTTACAGTTTCTAAAAATTTATAAGGATGTGCAGTTCCTAAAATAATAGTTTCTGAAATATTACCAATTTTTTTTACTGCTCCTAAAGCTGTTGCTGTATGTGGGTCTAGTATGAATTTTGACTGTATATTTAAATCTTTTATTATAGACAGTATTTCTTGATCATTAACTTTTTCAGAGCAAAAATCTTTTTTTATAATTTCAATTTCTTTTTGATCTAACTTAAAGAATCCTTTTGTTAATAGATCGTTCATTAGTGAAGCAACTTTTTTATCATCTTGTTTAACAATATCATAAAGCAATCTTTCAAAATTACTTGATACTTGAATATCCATACTTGGAGACAAGGATGGTTTTACTTTTCCTGGTTTGTATTCACCTGTGCTAATTACTTTTTGTAAAATATCATTTTCATTTGTAGCTACTATTAACTTATCAATTGGTAAGCCCATCTTTTTTGCCATGTAACCAGCATAAACGTCTCCAAAATTTCCTGTTGGAACAGAAAAGCTTATTTTTTGTTTACCAATTTTAAAAGCTGCATAAAAATAATAAACGATTTGGCAGATAATTCTTGCCCAATTAATTGAATTTACCCCTGACATATTTATTCTTTCTCTGAATTCATTTTCATTAAACATATCTTTTACCATTTTTTGGCAGTCATCAAATGACCCTTCAATTGCAACATTAAAAATATTTTTAGCACCCATAGTTGTCATTATTTTTCTTTGTATATTTGAAATTTTATTATGTGGGTGTAGAACAAATACATTAATATTCTTTCTATCATTTAGTGCTGATATTGCAGCTGAGCCGGTATCTCCAGAAGTTGCAACTATAATATTAACAGGCTTATTTTTTGAAACTTTTAGGTAATCATACATGTTTCCAATTACTTGCATTGCTATATCTTTAAAAGCTAAAGTGGGTCCGTGATATAATTCAAGTAGATTTAAGTTTCCTATTTTTTTTAATATAACAACTTCTTTATGATTAAAATTATTATAAGCTTTCTCTATTAGATTTTTTAGTTGATTTCTATCTATATCGTCTTTGCAAAAGTTAAATATAATTTCAGTAGCTAAATCTATATAAGATAATTTACTTAATTTTTTAATTTCAGTATCGCTATATTTTTTAACATACGATGGCAAAAAAAGGCCACCATCCGGGGCTAGACCTCTTAGAAATATATCTTTAAAACTGAAGTTAAGAGTTTTATCTCTTGTGCTAAAATATTTCATTGTTGCCTTCTAAAGTATAAAAAATAAAATAATATTGATATTGATATTGAATACCAGGTTATAGCATATTTAAGGTGATTATTTGGCAATTCTATAGTTATTTTTTTTGGAACAGGCTGTTTTACTGTTTGGTCTTCTAAAAAAACTACAAAGTTATTAAATTTTTCGCCAGTCATCTCTTGAATTTGATTTATATTAATTGAAAACCATATGTTTTGTTTAATATCATTTTCTGGTTTGAACATATTTTTATTAACAATCTTTCTTAAAAGACCTTGAACGTTGCTACTGTTAACTAAATTAATTTTAGGTGTATTTTTTGCTTCTTTATTTATCCAGCCTCTATTAATTAAAACATTATCGCCTTCTATAGTTTTAAAGGGAGTAATTACATCAAATCCAGGTTTTCCTTTGTGGTTTAAGCTATAAAGGTAGATTTGATTTTTAAAATTATATTCTCCATTTAAAATTACCCTTTGATAGTCTTTGTCGATGTCTTTTGAATATCTAATAGGAGCTGATTTCAAACCCCGGTCAATTTGACTGATTAAATCTTGTTTCCATTGAAGTCTATATAGTTGCCAAGTACCAAGTATACAGAACAATGTTATAAAAGAAACTACAAAGATATTGAATAATAATTTATGTTTCAATTAACTTTTAACTACCCCAAATATATATAGCTGCAAATAAAAATAGCCACACAACATCTACAAAATGCCAATACCAGGCTGCAGCCTCAAATCCAAAATGATGATCTGAATTTGAATGCCCTTTCATTGACCTAAATAAACAGACAGCCAAAAAAATTGTTCCCACGATTACATGAAAGCCATGAAAACCTGTCGCCATGTAGAAAGTTGAGCCATATATGTTTCCGTCTATTGTGAAAGTTGCATGATGATATTCGTAGGCTTGTAAACAACTAAAAATAAATCCTAAAAAGACCGTAGCCGTTAATCCGTTAATCAAACCTTTTCTATCATTTTCTATCATTGCATGATGTGCCCAAGTTACTGTTGTGCCTGATAATAAAAGTATCAATGTATTTATTAAGGGAATATCCCAAGGGTCAAAAGTTTTTATATCTGGCGGAGGCCATGAGCTTCCAATAGCCTCGGTTGGGAATAAACTCGCGTTAAAATAAGCCCAAAACCATGCAACAAAAAACATCACTTCTGAAGCAATGAAAAGTGTCATTCCATATCTGTGACCTATTTGAACAACCATAGTGTGATGTCCTTGATGTTCAGCCTCTTCTATTACATCTCTCCACCACATAAATGCTCCGTAAATTAGTAATGCTGTACCTATTAATAATAACCACAAGGTTTGAGTGTGAAAATAATAAACCGCCCCAAAAGCTAAAATCAATGTTGCAAAAGAAACGTATATCGGCCAAGGACTTGGATCGACCAAATGAAATTCATGTTTTTTTTCGCCTGAAGACATAATTTAAATCTTATCCTTTTTATAATAATCTGATGAAAAGAATGTAAACGATAATGTCACATCAGTTATATCCTTGGTTTTATTATCATCAACTACTTTAGGATCCAAGAAAAATGTCAACACAAACTCCTGTTTTTCACCAGCTTTTAAGGTTTGTTTTTCAAAACAGAAGCAACCAATTTTATTGAGGTAAATTCCGAACGGTGATGGTGAAACATTAAATGAAGCTGAGCCAGAAGTTGTTTCTTTACTCTGATTTTCTACATTGAATTTAACAGTATGGACTTCACCTGGTTTCAAACTTATCGTGTTAACCTCTGGATAAAATTTCCAATCAAGTATACTATTGATATTGGTATCAAACCTCATTTTGTAATTTTGATTAATTACTATTTTAGGTAATTCTTTATTTGAGGCATTTTGAGTTGTTCCACCAAATCCTGTTACCCTGCAAAACAAATTATACAAGGGTACAGCTGCAAAGGATAATCCTAACATAAATACAAATATTGAAACAAGAACTATAGGAGTAATTTTTTTTTTATTTAGAGTCATTAAATTTCTCTGTTGTAAATACCTATATTATAGAAAGTAAGAGCAAACAAAAAAATCATAAATAAAATTAAAATAATAGCCGTAAATATATTTTTTTTCTTTTTATTCATTAAATTTTTTTAATTATATTGTCACTTAAAATAAAAACAAATAAAAAGAATAAATAAAAAATAGAGTATATAAAAACTTTTTTTGCAAGCATATTGGATTTTTTTTTATTTTTAGTTACTAATAAGTTGTAACAAAGGTAAATATAATAAGCTGTCATTGCTGATGATACGCATAAATAAAAAATACTCCCAAAATTAAAAAAGTATGGAGCTGATGCTATCGGCAACATTATTAAGGCATAAATTAAAATATTTAGCTTGGTTGTTTCGACCCCTGCAGTCAATGGAAGCATAGGTATTTTAGCTTTTTTATAATCTTGAGCTTTGTACAAACTAAGTGCCCAAAAGTGTGAAGGGGTCCAAAAAAATATTATTAAAAATAAAATTATAGGCTCAACGGTAATCACCCCTGTGGAAATCGTCCAGCCAATGACTGGTGGTAAAGCACCTGCTGCGCCTCCTATAACAATATTTTGAGAGGTTTTTCTTTTTAACCATATCGTATAAACAAAAAAATAAAAACCAATAGTAAATGCTAATAAAAAAGCTGAAATAAAATTAGTAAAGTAATAAAGCATTAGTACTGAAATTACTGATAAGGCTATGCCAAAGATTAGGGCTTGTTCTTTTTTAACTTTTCCTGTTGGAATAGGCCTCAAGCAAGTTCTGCTCATTAGCGCATCTAAATCAGATTCATACCACATATTAAGCGTACCAGCTGCACCAGAACCAATTGCAACGGCTAACAATGAGATCGCCGATGTTGAAAAAGAAACATGTGTTGGGGCAATTAATAGGCCAACCATACAAGTAAATAAAACCAATGACATTACCCTTGGTTTCATTAAATTAAAAAAATACTTAAAGCTGTATGTCAGGCTGACTTTTGTATTTTTAGGTTTTATAGCTATAGTGCTCAATTTATTTTATTTTAGGCAATTCTTCAAAAGTATGGAATGGAGGTGGTGATGATACTGTCCACTCTAATGTTGTAGCGCCTTCTCCCCAAGGGTTTTGTTCTGCTGTTCTTTTTTTTATGAAAGAATAAAGCAAATTTATTAAAAATACAGCTAGTCCTACGACTGAAATATATGAGCCTACAGAGGATATATAGTTCCAACCTGCAAATGCATCTGGATAATCTGCATACCTTCTTGGCATTCCTGCTAAACCTAAAAAATGCTGAGGAAAGAAAATTAAATTTACGCCTATAAAAGTTAACCAAAAATGTAATTTTCCTAAAAATTCTGAATATTCATATCCACTCATTTTACTAAACCAATAATAGAAGCCTGCAAAAATTGCAAAAACTGCGCCTAAAGAAAGTACATAATGAAAATGCGCAACTACATAATATGTGTCGTGCAGTGCTGTATCCACACCTGCGTTGGCTAAAACAACTCCTGTTACACCTCCTAAAGTAAATAGGAAAATAAATCCTATTGCCCAGAGCATTGGTGTTTTAAAACTTATTGATCCACCCCACATCGTGGCTATCCAAGAAAATACTTTGATGCCTGTTGGTACTGCAATAATCATTGTAGCTGCTAAAAAATAAGCTTTAGTATCTGTATCAAGCCCTACTGTATACATATGATGGGCCCAAACCACAAAACCTACAACACCTATTGCAACCATGGCGTAAGCCATACCCAAATAACCAAAAATAGGTTTCTTAGAAAAAGTTGAAATTATATGGCTAATCATACCGAACCCTGGGAGTATTAAAATATAAACTTCAGGGTGACCAAAAAACCAAAACAAATGTTGAAACAAAACTGGGTCTCCTCCTGTTTGAGCTTCGAAGAAAGCAGTTCCAAAATTTCTATCTGTAAGAAGCATTGTAATTGCTCCAGCTAAAACAGGTAATGATAATAAAAGTAAAAACGCTGTTACTAAGATTGACCACGAAAATAAAGGCATCTTATGTAATGTCATGCCAGGACTTCTCATATTTAAAATAGTTGTTATAAAATTTATTGCGCCTAATATTGAAGAAGCTCCAGCTACATGGAGACCAAGTATAGCTAAATCCATTGCAGGACCTGGCTGTCCTGTTTTAGATGATAAAGGCGGATAAATAGTCCAACCTCCTCCCACACCTTGTGCGCCTGGAGGACCGTCTACAAATATTGATGCTATTAAAAGAATAAAAGCTACAGGCAATAACCAAAAAGAAATATTATTCATCCTTGGAAAAGCCATGTCGGGAGCGCCTATCATGATTGGAACAAACCAATTACCAAATCCCCCTATCATTGCTGGCATTACCATAAAAAAAATCATAATTAATCCATGACCAGTAACCAAAACATTATATAAATGATAGTTACCTCCTAGAATCCCATCTCCAGGGTGCATTAACTCCATTCTCATTAAAACTGAAAAAGCTGTACCTACTATGCCTGCAATTATTGCAAAGATAAGATACATAGTTCCTATGTCTTTATGATTTGTAGAATAAGCCCATCTTTTCCAGCCAGTTGGATTATGATGACCGTCTACTGCAGTATCTCCGTACATTATTTAATCTCCTTAATTTTTTTAGCAACTTTAATATTGGTCTCTATTTCTTCCTTAGCAAATTTTTGTTTAGCTTCTTCAAGCCATATTTTATATTCATCCTCTGTAACTACGTTTACAGTAATAGGCATGAATGCATGTTTTATACCACAAAGCTCGGAGCATTGTCCGTAATATGTGCCTAATCTATCTGCTTTAAACCATGTTTCATTAATTCTACCCGGCACTGCATCCCTTTTGACTCCAAATGATGGTAAGGCCCAGGCATGCAAAACATCATTAGCTGTAATCATAACTTTTACAACTTTGTTTACGGGAACATATATTTCATTATCTACTGAAAGTAATCTTGGTTGATTTTCTTTTAAATCTTTTTCCTCAATCATATATGAGTCAAAGATAATGTTTTCATCAGGGTACTCGTAACCCCAGTACCATTGGTAACCTACAGCTTTAATAGTTACATCTGCTTTTGGAATTGTATCTTGTTTATAAAGTAATTTAAAAGATGGAACTGCCAGAACAATAAGTATTAAACAAGGTATCAAAGTCCATAAAACTTCGATTAAAGTATTATGGCTAGTTGTAGATGGAACAGGATTTCTTGAAGCTCTAAATCTTATACATGCATATAAAATTAGAAATAAAACAAATGCAGTGATAGCTGTAATTACTGGAACTAACATATAGTCGTGAAACCAGACTATCTCTTCCATACCTTTTGAAGCAGCTTTTTGAAAACCTAATTGCCAATCTTTAGGTTGGTTAGCTAATACCGATCCTGGTATTAAAACTAAAAATATATAAGCAATTTTTTTAATCATTAGTTTTTATACAGCTTTTAAATCATTTAACAATTTCAATTAATGCGACAATTAATGATTGTTAATTATAAAATTAACCAATGAAATAGCGCTAATAACAGCTGTGTCTGACCTAAGTATATTCTTGGATATTGTGAAAGGTATAATGTTAGAGGTTCCAAGGATCAACTCTCGTTCTGAAGGCGAAAAATCTCCTTCAGGACCAATTAAAACTGATAATGTTTTAACCTCCTTAAGAACTTCGAATTTAAGATTATCTTTAGAATTAACATCTGCAAATAATAATTTAGAAAAGCCATCTGAATTTTTTAAAAAATCCTTAAGCTTTATTACTTTAGATATTTCGGGTGGTGTTAACTGATTAGATTGTTCGGTAGCCTCAACAACAATTTTGTTTGCTCTTTCAAAGTTTAATTCTTTCACTTCAGTTCTCTCAGATATAATTGGTGTTATTTTACTTACACCAAGTTCTGTAGCTTTTTGTAAGATATTTTCCATTGGGTTTTTTTTCACCAGACAAATAGCTAGTTCGATATTAGATAATTTCATTGATTGTTTTACTTTTTCTAGAATTTTTACTTCAACTCTGTCTTTATCTAAAAAAATAATCTCACTTTTCCATTCGCCTTCCTTATTAAAAAAATTAATATTAGAACCTCTTTTGAGCCTCATTACATTTACAACATAGTGTGTGTGCTCTCTAGATAGTAAGCTAGTAGAATTTTCTTCTATACTGACTGGGTGATATAATCTAATATTCATAAAAATTAGTATACTATAAATAAAATTAAATAATCAAAGGAGCTTAATTATGTCAAAAGGAAAAAGAGCAGGCGATGCACCAATTGGAGTGGATGTTATTGAGGGAAAATCATATTATTGGTGTACTTGCGGAATAAGTTCAAAGCAACCTTTCTGTGATGGCTCGCACAAAGGAACAGAGTTTGCTCCATTATCGTATAAAGCAGAGCAATCT
>MDTB01136691.1_pt1 | contig 10728 bp, 10 predicted proteins | sample 811161 | NCBI WGS metagenome assembly MDTB01 (sample SAMN05326650, study PRJNA326480) | marine metagenome | isolation source: seawater | place: Mediterranean Sea | collected 2009 | reverse complement strand
TTATGGTCTGGAGAATTTAAATCTATATCATCTCTTACTACTGGCATAGATAAATTTCCTTTTACACTTTTAAGAAAACGATTAATTAAAACATTTTTATTTTTTTTATGTGGTTTAATATCATATCGTAAAGATATTCTAGGTTTATCACATTTTTGAGGTTGAGTTCCATGTAGTATATATGAAGACCATAAATATAGGCTACCAGTTTCAGCGGTAAAAATTTTTTTATTAAATTTTTTAAAATTTTTATTGTTTGAACCATATTCAATCGAATTTTTTTCATTGTTTCTCAAAAAATGAGGAAATTTCGTTGCGCCAAATATATGACTTCCTTCAATAATATTTAAAGGTGACATTTCCTCAGTAACATCATTCAAATATAAATATACAGTTATGTTATCTCCAATTGAATTAGCATGGTCGATTAGATCCATATGAAAATCAATTCCTCTAAAATAAGTAACATCCCTATACTCTGGTTTTATGTAAGATCCTAGGTTAGTGGCTAATTGTTTTTCTGTTTTTTTTTTTTAACCAGCCAGGTATCCAGGTATCAGGAACTCCAATTACAAAATTTTTTAGCAATATTTCGTGATCCTTACCTACCAATAGTTCAATATTTTTTTTTACTATTGGATTATTTTCAATGAATGATAAATCAAATTTTTCAGCAAAGTTATTTTTACCTCTTCCGGGATTAGTTTTTTTTGGATCTGGATTCTCTAAAAAATCTTTTTCACTTCTAAACAAATTGATAGATAAATCTCTACTGCGCATAACCTCATCGTGTATTTCTTTGCATTTTTTTTTATCAATTATGCTTCCAAACTCTATTACGCCTTTTTCTAAAAAATTATCTAATTTTTCCATCTTTTCTTGATTATTTTTTTGATTAATATCTTGGTTTAAACTCTAGCTCTTCAAATTTCTTCGCCCAATATTTATTATTTTCAATTATATTCTTAACCTTTTTCTTAGCAAGTTTAAGTTTGTCTCGATCTTGTGTCTTCTCATAACCAATAGCTAAACAATTCCAAGCAAAAGCATGATTTTCAGAAAGTTTTGTTACCCTCTCAAAATCACTTATAGCTCTCGTAATATGCCTTCCTTGAAGATTCTTATTCAATTTAAAATTTATTTCTAAGTTTTTATCATAAGTGAGATTAAATATTTTTCTTTCCTCATCTGCTACAATCCCTGCTTGTTCTTGAAAGTTATACGACTCATTAGTTTTCTTTCCAGTAGTAAATGTTGTGTCCTCAAATTTACCTTCTAATAACTTATTATAAAGCTCAGTATCTGGAAGAGGTTTACACATAGAGAATAAGCACCAATCCCAACTATAATTTTTAGCACACTCAAAGGTTCTATTAAGTTGTTCTGGAGTTTCGTCTGGATAACCAGTTATAAAGTTTGCTCTGTAATAAATTCTAGTATGTTTCTCCAATAAAGGTGCTTTTTTATTTAAAATTTTTAAAGTTAGTGGTTTTTTCATTTCTTTTAACATTTTGTCGTCTCCGCTCTCTATTCCTAAAGAGAAATATGTACAACCAGAATCTGCCATATAAGTCAGCAGTTCATCATCCAATGTTCCAAGCCTGATTCCATTACCTATTGACCAAGTCAAATTATATTTTCTTTCGATTAACATTTTACAAATTTCAACTACTCTAGACCTAGAAACAGTAAAGTCATCATCAACAAAATCTATATGTCGAATACCAAATTTTTTATATAAAATTTCAATTTCTTTTAAAACTCTTTCAGGTGAGTGAGTTCTTACTCCAAAGCCATTAAAATTTCTTACGCTACAAAAAGTGCATCTTGCTGTACATCCTCTTACTGTTTGCATAGTTGCTAATGGAGTATCATAGGCTACTGTTTGAGCTGCAGATAAAATTCCATGTTTATAATAATTTTTTATATCTACTACTCCATAGTCTGGGATTGGAAGTTCATCTACATGTTCTATTGGATCTGTTATCCCAGTAAAATTCTCTTTTTTTCTAACTTTGTTTGTTTTTATTGGTATAACACCGTTTACTAGATCTATTTCACCATTTAAATACTTTACTAGCTGTGGAAAATGTTTTTCTGACTCTTTTATGATTACGAAATCGTTAAATTCCAAACCATGATTTTTTTCTTTCACAACTCCAGTTACATGAACACCTCCGGATACAATAATCGTACCAGGATATTCTTTTCTTATATGCTGTCCTACCATTTGAGCAGACTCAAAAGATGCACCAAACATTACACTGATACCAACTAAATCTGGCTGAAATTCTTTTGCTTCGGCATCTATTATTTCTAGCCAATCTACTTTTTCATTATTTTGAGATCTTTTAATACTCTCAAGATGTAAATCGAGAACTTTTACTTCTATATTCTTTATCTCATTTTTTATTGCTGAACTCAAATACATGAATCCAAGGGGTGGATATACTTCCCAATAATATTTAGATCTTTCGCTATACTCATTTAATTGTTTTAAAGTAAGTCTAGGTGTATTTATAAATAGTATTTTTGAAATTTTTTTCATTAATTTATTTAATAGTTATATAAGATATATTTGGCTCGTAAGAAAGACAATCAATTTTAAATTTTTTTAAGTTAAGTTTTTCTAATAAAGCCGTAGTTTCGCCTGGCCAATCTTCATTATTTAATTCATTAAAAGCTATAATTGAACCTTTTGACATTCTTGGTAAAAAATATTTTAGAGCTATTTTAGTAGGTTGGTAAATAACAAAATCAAAATATAAAAGAGATATTAAAAGATGTCTATTTTTTTTGATATATTTAGGTATTGTTTTATTTGCATCTCCCTTTATTAACTCAATTTTAGGAATTTCATTAATAAATCTATTCCCATCATAATCTTCAATAGAACTTTGTATATCTTTTAAAATATCAATCTTTTCCTTAAAAGTTGATTTTTTTTTACCTTTTTTATTTTTATCAAATTTAACAAGTGAGGGTATACCCTTAAAAGTATCAAATCCAATTATCTTTCTATGATAATTATAAGGCTCGAGAGTGCTAGAAAGTTTTGCCCACGTCATAAGGCCTCCTCCTTGATGAACTCCACACTCTACAATGCTTCCTTTATTGTTCATTTGTTTTTTAAAAAGCTCAAAAAAAACCATGAATCTTGCTAAATCTTGACGTCTAACATATTTTGAAAAATTTCTTAACTTATCCTTAGTGGAAAAAAGAGATTTATCAAAAATATTTTTTTTTTTATCTTTTTTCATTATTTGCAAAAATATTCCTTTTATCTAAAGTAAATAAATAATTTGATTGAATCAATTTTTCTTCAAAACCCAGGTTTTTAAATATTAAAGAAGATTTGAAATTATTTTTTTTAACTTTTGCGTGAATCTTTTTTAATCTAGAAATACCTAAATTCTTAATTCCTAGACTTACAATTTTTGTTCCCCAACCTCTATTTCTAAAAGCTGAGTCTAGAGAATAATCAATGTAAGCATCTTTGTTAGGTATATTAAATCGAATTTGACCTATGGGCAGTTTATTTATTTCCATAACAAACATTTTGTTTTTTTTATTTTTTAATTGACCTTTAAACCATTTAGAATGTTTTTCTATACTTATTGGTTTATTATTAAAAGAACTTTTAATTACTTCTTTTTCATTAACCCAATTAAAATAAGTATATAGGTCTTTTATATTAGTTTTTCTTAAATTTAGGTATTTAGATTTACTAGGAAATAAAATTTCTGCCACTCTCAAAGATCCTAACCCATCAACATTTATAAGTCCGTTAATTTTTTTAAAATATAAATCATCTTTATTCTTGATAATTTTAAAAATTTTTTTTCTAAAATTTTTAATACTTATTTTTTCGAAATTTTTAATGAGATAAACTAATTTTTTTTTTTTAAGACTCTCAGAATTAATTCTTTGATTTTCTGAAATTGGAAATATTATTGCTGGAAGACCTAAACACATCCTCTCCCACGTGGTGATACCTCCGCCACCTAAAGCAAAATCAGCTTTATGTATTAATTTAGATAAATTTTTTGGTTTCTTAATTATTTTATTATATTTTAATTTATTGCCAATAAATTTTTTATCAATAGGAATTAATAAATTTTTATCTTTTAATTCTTTACAATCAAAAACATTGATTGCCTTTAAAACTAAATTTAAATTATCACTGCCTCCAAATGAAATTAAAATATTTTTGATCTTATCTTTTTTTATTTGCATTTTTTGTCTTAAATAAAGATAAGATTTATCTAATAAAGAATATTTTGGTCCAATAAGAGTTATTGGATCTTTAATATACCTTTTTATTTTCAATTTTTTTTTATCAAAAAAATTTTGATTTAAAAATAAATCGCAATTATGATATCTATCTAAGTGATCTCCGATAACCATTATTTTTTTAACGTTATTTTTTATAATTTTTTCCCATTTAAAGTTTAGTCCGTAGTGATCAACTATCAACCAGTCAATTGATTTGTTTTTTATTAAATCTCTTGTTGCCAAGGCATCTGCTTTTTGAAGATTAGAGGGCCATATTTTTTCGGAATCCAAATTCTTAATATTCTTAAAAAGTGTATTATTAGGTAAATAAGTCACTTGGTATTTGTTACAACCTGATAATTTTTTAAATCTTTTATCCAAATATCTAAAAATAAATTGTATTTTTACTCCTTTTTTATTTAATATTGATGCTAAATTCATACATCTAGACAGGTGACCCATTCCAATTTTTTCATTAGCGTCTAATCGAAAAATTGCATTCATCTATTTAATTTTTCTACCAAGAATAAAAGCTTCGGCGGCATCAACTCCAACGGTTGCTCCTCTCCAAGAAACGAGAGATTCAACTCCTTTTATTGAGCGTGGATGAGGCCATTTTCTCAATTCAAGACTGTATGCTTTTAAAGCTTTAAATTTTTTATTTTTAAAAGATGATATATCTTCAAACCAATTTGGATTAAACATTTTTGATTTAGCATCTATCCTCCATTCCGTACTGGATGGAACTTCAAAAAAAAATAGGCTTTTAACACTATTATTTTTTTGCGGTCTAGAAGCTGTAACTACTGCTTGATTTACTATTTGATGATCTACATTTAAATCATTTTTAAAATGTGTATATATTTTTTCAGGTTTAAATTTTTTAATATATTTTTCGATAATCTTAATTATTTTTAATAAAGGATATTTGTCTAACTGGTTATCTGCTAAATCAGCAAAGTTGCAAGATCTTACTCCTAAAATCTTGCAGGAAATTTTTGCTGCATTTTTTCTTTTTTTTAATTCACTTTTGAATTTAATTTTTGTTTTTATTCTAGAGCCTACCCCGTTAGAAATATATACTACATTCACTTCGATTTTTTTACTTACAAGTTTTGCAATAGTTCCGCCACAGCCTAAAACTTCGTCATCTGGATGAGCAGCTATAACTAAAGCTGATCTTTTATTTTTTTTCATTTTAAATTTTTAAGACTCCACATTTTTTCCGCATTTTTCCAATCTTCAATAGTATCAATATCGTGAATTCTCCATCTAGGCACTTCTATAACACACGACTTTTTAGCAAATATAGATTTATGCTTTAACCAAGAGTCTGACTTGCCCCAATAAAACTGACCTGCATCGTGATAAGTTTCATCAATATCTTGAGTTCTTTTTTTATAATATTTGGGAAAAATCATTTTTAAACCATTATTCTTTCTATTTTTAAAAGATCTAAAAATAGATGAATAATATTTTCCGCCTGAAAAAACATAATCCCACTTTAGAGTCTTTATCTTTTTATATCCTTTTATTAAATCAGCCGGATCAAGAAAAGCAGAGGTAGGGTATATACAACAAACAAATTTCGGATAAATTTTTTTTTTTTTTTAACCATTTTATTGCATGTTCTATTACTACTTCGGTTGAAGCATAATCGCCTGATATATTTTTAGGTCTTAAAAATGGAACTTCAATCTTAAACTTTTTAGAAATTCTAGAAATTCTTTTGCTATCAGTAGAAACAATTATTTTATCGAATAATTTAGATTTTTTTGCAGCTTTTATGGGCCATCCAATTATTGGTAATCCTTTAAATTTTTTTATATTTTTGTTGGTAATTCTTTTGCTTCCAGATCTAGCAGGTATAATTGCAATGTTCATTATCTATTTATCCTGAGTATTTTAAATATATTTTTAATTACTTTTATTTGATCATTTTTTTTTAGTTCGTAATAAATTGGAAGTGAAACTTCTTCAGCATAAAAATTTTCAGAAATAGGAAAACTATTTTTTTTAACTTTATATTTTTTTTTATAAAACGGTTGTTGATATATAGGAATATAATGAACTTGAAGTATAATATTTTTTTCTCTCATCTTGTCAAAAAATATTTTTTTTGACAATTTAAACTTTTTAAAATTTATCTTAAGAGGATAAAGATGATAGGCATGAGTATGATTTTTTTTTATTTTTGGAATTTTTATATCTTTAATGTTTTTAAACGCTTTATCATAAATTTTGGCAATAGCTTTTCTTTTAGAAATAAATTTATTTAATTTTTTTAATTGACTTAAACCTAAAGCACATTGAAAGTCAGAAATCCTGTAGTTATATCCTAGTTCTCGCATTTCATATTTCCACATTTCAGAAAAATTTTGTTTAATCATTCCATGTGATCTAAATAGTTTAATTTTACGATCAAAGCTTTTATCATTAGTTAATACAGCTCCACCTTCTCCAGTTGTTATTGCTTTAACAGGATGAAAACTTAAAGAAGCACAATCTGCGTATTTTGAGGTATATTTTTTATCAAAATTAATTGCTGCTCCTAGAGAATGACAATTATCATTAATGAGTTTCAAATTATATTTTTTTGCAATTCTTCTAAGTTGGGGCCAGTCACAGGGGTGACCGGCAAAATCAGTTGAAATTATTGCTCTAATTTTTTTTTTATTTTTTTTTAAAATCTTGATTTTTTTTTCAATTTTTTTAACATCAATTGTATAAGAATTTTCATCAATATCTATAAACTCAGGTCTTGCTCCAGAGTAAACAATAGAATTACTAGTAGCTAAAAAAGAGATTGGAGTTGTTAAAATAATATCTCCTTTTTTCCACTTCATAGCTATGCTTATTAAATGTAAAGCAGCAGTACCGTTAGAAACGACTGATGCATATTTAAAACCTAACATGCTACAAAGTTTCTTTTCAAAAACTGAAACTATTGGACCTTGAGTAATAAATTTACTTTTTAAAGCTTTTACTACTGCTTTTATATCTTTCGAGTCTATAGACTGTCGGCCATAACTAATCATTTGTTAATTAAAATATAATTTGATTTTTGCTTAAAATTTTTTTTATTTCAGATGGTGTTAGAAATTTAGAGTTTTCTTTACTATTGTAAGAAAAATTACTTTTGCATTCTTTGCAATTCTTTTGTTTTGTTAAATATTCTTTTTTGTTCCAATTTAAAAATTTTGATTTTGGGACAATAACAAAATAATCTTTAAACTCTAAAGTATTTATAGCATCATCCGCTGAGATCATTTCTTCATGTTTCTTCTCTCCTGGACGAATTCCTACGATCTTAATCTTTGCTTTGGGTGTTATAGCTTTTACTAAATCTGTAACCTTATAAGATGGAATTTTTGGTACAAATATTTCTCCTCCCCACATCTTATTAATACAATTAAATACAAAATCCACACTTTCAGTAAGTGTAATATTAAACCTTGTCATATCTTCATGGGTTACATTTACAATTTTTTTATTTCTATTTTTCATTAAATACGAAATGAATGATCCTTTGCTACCCATAACATTTCCATATCTAACTACTGAAAATTTAATTTTATTTTTTCCTTTATAATTATTTGCAGCAATAAATAGCTTGTCTGATACCAGTTTAGTTGCTCCATAAAGATTGATAGGGGAGGAAGCTTTATCTGTGCTTAAAGCTATAACTTTTTCAACATTATTTTGGATTGCAGCTTGAATTATATTTTGAGCACCCAAAATGTTTGTTTTTACAACTTCAAATGGATTGTACTCAGCTAGCGGAACATGTTTTAAAGCAGCTGTGTGAATTACTATGTCCACGTCTTTCATGGCAAAATTTAGTCTATCTAGATCTCTAACATCTCCTAAAAAATATCTTACCGGTGAAGGTGGGTCATCTGAATGTAGCTCCTGCATTCTAAAATGTTTTTGCTCATCTCTACTAAAGATTATTAGTCTTTTAGGTTTGTATTTTTTCAAGAAAGATCTAATGAAAGTTGATCCAAATGAACCTGTTCCACCTGTGACTAAAACTGATTTATTATTTAAAATGTTTTTCACTATGCAACCCTGTTTTATTTTCTGTTATTAATTTATTAAAAAGTTTATTATTTATTTGTAATTCCTCATATTGTCCCTCACCGTCTATTTTTCCATTATCTAAAACTAAAATTTTATCGCAATTTTTTAAAGAGCTTACCCTGTGAGTAACAAATATTATAGTCTTGTTGGCATTAGATTTAACAATTGAGTCAATTATTTTACTCTCTGTAATCATATCTAAAGAACTCGTGCTTTCATCTAGTATTAATATATCTTTATTAGCATAAATTGCTCTAGCTATACTTAATCTTTGTCTTTGACCTCCACTTAGTCTTATTCCGTCTTCTCCCACTTTTGTTTTATATTTTAATTTTAATTTTTCTATAAATTCGCTAATTTCTGAAATTTTAGAGGCTTCCATAACTTTTTTTATGTCAATTTCTTCTTCCTTTAAGCCATAAGCAATATTATTTAAAATAGTGTCATCCGCAATGAAGGGGGATTGAGGGACATAAGAGATAATTGATTGCCAATCATTTATAAAATTTTTTTCCATTTTTTTTCCATCTACAAGTATATTTCCTTCATTGGGTTTTAATAACCCTGTAATCAAGTTAATTAATGTTGACTTCCCTGATCCACTGCGCCCTGTAATTCCCAGATATTTACCAGAGTCGATTGATATATTTTTAATTGAAAGCACTTTTTTTGTGTCTTCTAAATAATTGAAATGAATATTTTCTAATAATATATTTTCTCTAAATTTTAATTTGTTTACGCTGTTAGAGAAAAAATAATTCTTATTTATTTTTCTTAGATCAGTAAATAATTCATCAAAAGATGGCTTATAATATTTAAAATTTCCTATTTCTTGAAAAACTACCTGTACATTAGGTAAAATTCTGTGAAGTGTTATAGTGTAAATACCTACAAGTAAAATGATATCTGATAAACTAGAGTACTTGATAATTATAGAATAAATAATAATACCAAAAGCCAAAAAGTAAGTCATAAGTTCAATAAATATCTTGGGAGAAGAAATAAATAAAACTTTTTTTACAGATGCATTTGCTAGAACTTTGCTAATATTAAAAAAATTTTCTAAGTAAAAACTATAACTATTATTTAATTTGATATCTTTTATTGATTTGAAAGCTTGATCTACAATCTTAAAAGATTTTGTTGAAGCTTCGGCTTGAAATTTTCCATATCTTGTCATTTTTTTTTTTAAAAATAAATAAATAAATAAATAAAATAACAGAACGATAGAAGTAATAGTTAAAGTAATAACGGGTTCTACAACCATCAATACTGTGAACAAAAGTATAGAGCTAAAAAGTTTTCCACATATTTGAAAAAATGGATGAATAATTCCAATAACTATAAAGTTCACTTTTACCTGAACTTTTTCTAACAAGTTGTTTGTGCTATTAATAAGATGAAAGCTGTATGGCTCAAAAAGATATTGATTAAACATTCTTTTTGATAAATTTAACCATATATTATTGCTAACGTAAGAGTCGTACCAAATATCAAACCATCTAATAAGATAATTTAGCACCAATAAAATGAATGAAGAAATTGCTAAAATAATAATAAATTCATTATTCTCAACTTTTAAAAAATTTTTAAGATTAATTAGATATAAATTGTTATTTAAAATTTCCTGATTTGAAATTACTGCTAAGAATGGTATCACGGAAGCAACACCTATTAAATCCATTATCCCTGTAAAAAATTTAGTTATAGATAAAGTTAATAACTTTCTTTTTTCTTTTTTTTCTAAAAATGTCAGGGAATGTGTTACTTCTTTTAACATAGAATTAAACTACCTTTAAAAATTTATACAAAGCATAAAATTTAGGAGGATCCATTTGTAATCCAAAAATTCTTAATAATCTTAGTATTACGTTTAATGAATACACAATTATTTTTGAGTATGGATAGGTGTTTATAATTAATTTATACAATAAGCTAAAATCTTCTAATTTTTTTTTTATTAATCTTGAAGGTAAATTATTTAACCTTGAAAGAATTAGAACATCTGTCATTTTTCCCAAAACTATAAGTAAAGCTATAGAATTTAGAAGTGAATACTTGTTCGCTTTTGTTTTTGAAAAAGCTACTTTTTTATTAATAAACAAAATATCGCTAGTTATATTTTTATCAAACCATTTATTTGCCGGCTTTATATCTAGCAAATGAAATCCATTATTGTTTAAATATCCTATTAGATCTCCTATCAAAGGTTCATTATCATATTTGTTTACCCAATCTTTATGGGCTCTTATAAGAGATATGTTTCTTAGTTGTTTGCCCAAACCTTTAATAATATCTAACTCACTGCCTTGAGTGCACAAAGTCAATAAATCTACATTGTTAATAGAATGTTTCTTAAAAATTTTTTTT